>Ga0207952_1000048_pt1 | contig 152428 bp, 151 predicted proteins | sample SubbioR12Aug_8Ca_FD_184831 | JGI IMG/M metagenome (GOLD analysis project Ga0207952, IMG submission 184831) | Serpentinite rock and fluid subsurface biosphere microbial communities from McLaughlin Reserve, California, USA - CR12Aug_8Ca (SPAdes) | ecosystem: Environmental > Terrestrial > Deep...
TTTGATATTCTTTGTGACTATACAGTTGCTACCGATGACACGGGCATCATCCCCGTCACGGTAGGTGCGCCAAATTGTGGATGGATTGATTTTGTGGGAACTTCAGCTCGTTTTCGGTGCGATGGTGGTATCGCCACTGCAGGAACCTATACCTATGAATGTAAGATCGGTGGCAATACACCCCCTGCTACGGCAAACTCTTGTTACCAAGACAATCCTATCGGATCAATCACAGTCACAGGTGGCGGTACACCTCCACCTCCACCCGTAGGGCCACCGCCTCCTCCGCCACCTCCGCCGCCGCCGCCTCCTCCTCCTCCTCCATATATTCCTCCCACTTCAGGGTGTGATTTGAGTGATCGCGGCTGGATTCAAGGCGTGAAGTTTATCGAAGCCAATCCTCGAGATAGTGTTACAAATCCGCCGTCTGGATCTTTGGTCACATTGGTAGAGAATAAGGGGGGTAGTCCTTCTGTTACAAGAACAGATTCTGCTAATCCATATGGTTTTACCAATGTATATGTAGCACGGTCTGGACAGTCGTGTACTCATACGGTATCCGTAGCTGTACCTGTAGGATGGTCAGTTGGCTACACGCTTTGTTACGGCAATGCTAGTTGTCACAGTGGTACGCCTATAGCTGGTAATACTGCGCAAATTAGTATTCCTGCTGGTTTAGCGCAGAGCAACCAGTATGCTGATTTGTATTGGCATTTTACACCCCCTATTCAAGCAGGGCAGTCAGACTTGACGGTCACTAATCAATGGACCGATCCCGCAACTATTCTTTCGGGCAATGTAGTGGACTTTAGCGCTATTGTACGCAATCAAAGTATTGTGGCATCACCTGGTATTATCACTCAAACATCGTTCTGTCTTGACATAGGAAGCACTACTATTGGTACTTGTGATATCAATATCAATCGCAATACCAATAATCTTTCCCCCGGTACTTCAGAACAGGAGGATTGGACAGATGTATGGACTGCGATTGCTGGTACTCATACCTATCGTATTTGCGCGGATGCTGGTTCGGCTGTGACAGAATCAGATGAGACCAATAATTGTGTCACGAGTTCATTTACTGTGGGTACCTCGGGTCCTCCTCCACCGCCCCCACCCCCTCCGTGTACACACAACGTTTATCCGTCAAACCGTTTTCATGTTTGTTACTTTGATAACACGGCGGCGCCCGTGGGAGCAGATCCTGTACTACGCCAAGAGGATGAGCCGCTGATCGCTCCAACTGCTGCATCTCAAATCAGTGTGATGCCAGCAACTGATGCTGCTATCGATCATAATTGGGGTACGGGCGCGGTGGGTGGTACCAGTGAGCTCAACACGGTGTCAGGGGTATGGAGAGGCGAGATCAATTTTGCCCCCGGTATTTATACGTTTCATGTAGCATCTGATGATGGTGTGATCCTTGCTGTTGATGATACTGATGGAAAATTGAAGCGTATTATTGGCGCGTTCAATGATCAAAATGTTTCTGACCTTGTGAGTGATCCCATTACAATATCCGGCGGTCCTACGCGCGTCCGTCTTCGTTGGTATGAAAATGGCGGAGGTGCACGTATCAAACTTTGGTGGGATCATAGTCCTATCGTAGGTCCACCCCCACCGCCTCCCTGCGATACAGTAGGTTCTGCGTGTTGCGATGGTACTTGCGATGGCGATCTTGTGTGTAATCCAGGCACCAATATGTGTGAGAATCCTCCCGCTGACCTGCCCGAAGTCACGCTCATATCGCCGCCTAATCTGGGGCCAGACCCCGTAGATGGCGTTAAGGAATTTAGGGAATTTAATGGTGATATATATGGATTAATTCCAGTAAAACTTGAGTGGTCATTTGATGATCCTAGTTTAGGAGGGACGCAGTCGGCGTATCGTATTTATCTTGCGGATATCACGCCAGGCACTGATGCTGCGCTTGCATGCTTAGATGCAGATGGTGAGCCAAAGTATGATGATGAGTGCGCAGATGAGGTTTTTGATTTTACACACCGCGTCAAATCTACCGGTCCGCATAGCCATGCGCAAAGGAGCCCCACTCCTGACAACATGAGAGTTATTGACTCCACAGATTCTAGTCGAACGGTATATCTTCTTCCAGAGCATACATATGCGTGGTTTGTGCGCGGGCGCTCGACGGAAGATGATATGCTTGGTGAGCGCTGGTCTCCTCGCGATCCCGAATTTGCTCCTGTTGGAAAAAGTTGGCAGTTTACTACTGGCTCAGGTATTGACACTGACGGAAATATTAAGGTCAAGCGTATCGATCCAGGGGGACGCGCATTGCCCTCTGTGGCCCCGTTTAATTTCTCGACGAGTGGATGGGTGCAGGGTGAGCTTTCAACTTCTCAAAATCCTTCATCTTTTACACTTCCGGCGGGCGATGGCCATATTGTCTATGTTAATGATATTGATGGATTTACCGAGCGCGCTCGCGACTGCTCTTATGCGAGCAATACAGCTGAGTGTGGCGAGGGGTCTCTCGCTCTTATAGATTTTCAAAGTCCTGCAGATAGTATGATTTGTGATGGTTCGGAGTGTTTCCTTGAAAATGTATCCGTAGAAGAAGGCAAGGTGAGAAAAGTGGTGGTGATGTATATACCTGAGTGTTCTGATAGGCGTGATAATGATAATGATGGTGAGGAGGATCGTGAAGATGAGGGTTGTAAAGATGAGAACGGTGGTTATGATGAAAATGATACGGATGAGAGTGATGATCCTGTAGGTCCTGGTGGCGACTTTACGATTAGCCATACTCCGTTTAGAAGTGAAATTCCTCCGTATCAATCTGATATGCAGTTTGGCAGCTCTCCGATATCGACGGTTGTTTCAATTCGTGTAAGTAGCGTAGGGGGATTTGCTGGTACTGTAACACTCAATATTGGTGGAATGTCGCTCGATCATGTGCCAGTAGACAATCCCGAAGACGCAAATGGCGACGGTCTTCCTGATGTAATGGGCGATGGTAAGGCCGATAATACTTCATACCCAATCAATACGACGAGCAAAGTGACCCCAAGGCTCAATGGGACAAATCGTTTATCGTTACCAGTGACACTAGCAGCAGGTGAAACTAAAACGGTTCTTTTCCAGACAAGTAAATTTAATATCGGTCCAGGGCGTTATATGATAGAGGTGACGGGAACGGCTCGTATTGATGGTGTTGATAGAACAAAACCCGATCCCGTCTTACTTGTCGTGGGGAGAGGAACGTATGGTTATGTAGAACAGTAGCCAATGATCCTTGAATTCTATGGGCTTGAGTGTCCGCACTGCGAAGCTATGCATCCGCTCGTAGAAAAACTTCGCGGTGAGGGTGTCGCTGTCGAGTCATTCGAAGTCTGGCACCAAAAAGAAAATCTCGAAAAATTGCGTGCGCATGACAAGGGTCATTGTGGTGGTGTGCCATTTTTCATAAATCCTGATACTGGAAAGTGGATTTGCGGAGAGGCATCATACGAAGAGCTCAAAAACCTTACCTAGAAGCCACTTTTCCTTTGACCTGACTTTTGCACATGATACAATGCGCCTATGTACGATCTTGTTATTATTGGCGGTGGACCTGCGGGAGTAGCTGCAGGGGTCTACGCTGCTCGAAAAAAACTTTCCATCCTACTCATTGCCGAATCGTTCGGTGGACAATCTGAAGTATCGGCCGATATCCAAAACTGGATCGGCACCAAAAATATTTCTGGTTTTGATTTGGCTCAAAACCTCGAAGGTCATGTGCGTGCGCAAGAATCAGTCACGATTGTCTCTGGTGATCGTGCAAAACTTATCACCCAAGAGGCAGATAAAACATTTGCCATACTCACCGAAGGAGGCATCACTCACAAGGCAAAGGCGGTTGTTCTTGGGTCAGGCTCACGCAGACGCAAGCTTGGCATCCCCGGTGAGGAAGAATTCAACGGTAAAGGCGTTGCTTACTGTTCAACGTGTGATGCGCCACTTTTTGGCGGCAAAGATGTAGCAGTGGTAGGCGGTGGCAATGCAGGACTTGAGGCCGCGCTTGACTTAGTGCCCTATGCTAAAAAGATTTATCTTCTTGAATATGGCACCATGCTCAAAGGTGACACCGTCACGCAAGAAAAAGTACACAAGGCAGGGGTACAGGTGATTTTCAATGCGCAGACTGTCGCTATCCATGGTGATCGTGAGGGTAAGTTTGTAGCAGAACTTGAATATCAAGATAAAGTGTCTGGCGAAAAAAGGCGTTTGGCGGTCGGCGGCGTATTTGTCGAGATTGGCGCGGTACCCAATTCAGAAATGGTCAAGGATTTGGTCACGCTCAATAAATTTGGTGAGGTAGTGATTGATCATCGTACCGCGGCGACTTCGCGTGAAGGTATTTGGGCGGCGGGCGATGTGACCGATGCCGCTTATAAACAAAACAATATCTCGGCGGGGGATGCAGTCAAAGCAGCACTCTCGGCGCACGCATATGTTCAGCGTATTACGGAGACAAAATAAACCCATGCGTATCGCGATCAACGGTTTTGGTAGAATTGGGCGTCTTTTTTTGAGGCAGGCGTTCGGCAAGAAAAATATCGATATTGTGGCTATCAATGATTTGGGCGAGGTTGATAATCTTGCTTATCTCCTCACACACGATACGGTTTATGGCCGGTGGGATCACAAGGTCACAGCTGATACCACAAAAAAAACAATTACGATTGATGGTGTTACTCTACAGTTTGTCCAAGAACGTGAGATGGCAAAGCTGCCATGGAAAGCGCTTGGCGTTGATGTTGTCATCGAGGCGACGGGACTTTTTGAATCATTTGAAAAAGTGCGGCCACATCTAACAGCTGGTGCTAAGCGCGTAGTGATTACCGCACCTGCAAAAGATAACGATGGCGCCGATGCAAAAACGGTCTTAGGAGGTATCAACGAATCAGACCTCAAGGCGATTACTATTTCATCAAATGGGTCGTGCACGACCAATTCGGTTTCGCCCGTGATGGCGATTCTGTCTGAAAATCCCGGCATTGAACACGCCATGCTCTCAACGGTACATGCCTATACCGCTACCCAGCGTATTGTTGATGGCCCCGATGGCAAAGACTGGCGCAGGGGACGCGCAGCCGCGCAAAACACCGTACCTTCAACTACGGGTGCCGCGATTGCGGTGACACGCGTGGTACCGAGTCTCAAAGATAAATTTGATGGCATCGCGCTTCGTGTGCCGGTGCCCGCGGGTTCGGTATCCGATATCACTTTTGTAGCAAAGCGCGCGGTGACGGCTGACGAGATCAATGATATTTTGCGCAAGGCTGCGACAGAACCACGATGGGAAGGTATTTTGAAGGTGACCGATGATGAGCTTGTTTCCTCTGATATCATTGGCGAATCATACGGCGCTATTGTTGATACTAAATTTACCCGTGTTGTCGATGGTAAACTCGTCAAGGTGCTTTCGTGGTATGACAACGAGTGGGGCTATGTGCATACGCTCGTGCGCCACGTCGAGAGTATCGGTAAATCTCTATAGGATATGAAAATATATCTCGCTTCAGATCACGCGGGCTTCGAGTACAAAGAAGCCATCGCGCAAATGCTCATCGAAATGCATTGCGAGGTGGTTGATAAGCGCGCATTCGAAGAAGATCCATCAGATGATTATCCAGCCTTAGTACGTGCGGCCGCAGAACCGCTTTCTCGCGAAAAAGAATCCAGAGCGATCGTACTTGGCGGATCGGGTCAGGGCGAGGCGATGGTGGCAAATCGCATCGCAGGTGTGCGCGCGGCGGTCTACTACGGCGGGCCGACCGATATCATCAAGCTCTCGCGTGAGCATAATGATGCCAATGTCCTCTCGCTCGGCGCGCGCTTTCTCTCTATCGATGACGCAAAAGCCGCGGTAAAGCTTTGGTTAGATACAGAATTTTCAAGAGATGAGCGTCACGAGCGCCGTATCAAGGACATTGATAACAAAGAGGTATGATTGAGATTGTCCCCGCCATCAACGTGCGGACATTTGCCGAGGTGGTTGATCGTATTCGCACTGCCGAACAACATGCACACTGGGTGCATATCGATGTTGCCGACGGTTCATGGACGCCCCAGAGTGTATGGCATGAAGCAAAAAACTTGATCGGCTTTTCGTCGCCGGCTTCCATTGAGATTCATCTCATGACCACTGACCCTATAGCTAAATTGCCCGATTGGCTCAAGACCCCTATGGCGCGGCTTATCTTTCATATAGAAGCAGCCGAAGATCCACGCCGTATGATTCATATGCTGCGTGATGCAGGCATTGAGGCAGGTCTCGCCATTACGCCGCCTACCGCGCCTGATGTGTTGTTGCCATATACTGATGATGTGCAGCTCTTGCAGTTGCTGGCAGTCTCGCCAGGACCATCAGGACAAGGCTTTGATCAAAAAACGCTTGAAAAAATCGCCTTTTTGCGCGAGCGTGCCCCGCATCTGCCCATCGAGGTTGATGGTGGTATCAAAGAAGGTACGGCACGCGCGTGTGCTCATGCTGGCGCGAGTTTTCTCGTTGCAGGTTCAGCACTCTATGCGAGCCCCTTGCCTTTTGCTCAAGCTTTTGAAAGACTAAGAGGCGATGCTGCCTAATCTTCGTTCAAAAACGCTTTTTCGTGTTGGCGCGGCCGTCTTGGGCGGCGTGGTACTTGGTATGGTTGGTTTTGTGCTCGCGGACCATGTTGAGGGCGTACTTTTGGCGCGTGAACTTGCGGGTACTATCATCAACAGCGCTCTTGACCCACTCCGTACTCAAACAGGCGAAGAGTTTTTCTATCAGCCGCTCTCTGATCGTCGTCCGCGCCTACCAGAGACGGGCAAGGCGGTACACGCGGACCTTGCTGCTATGACGCTCACACTCTATGAAAATGGCACCAAAGTTACCGAAGTACCCATCATTTCCAAAGGCAAGCCTGGGTCATTTTGGGAGACACCTACTGGTGAGTATCGCGCGCTCACCAAAGAAGAAAATCATTTTTCATCGATAGGTCAGGTGTGGATGCCGTATAGCATCAGTTTTTTTGGGAACTTTTTTATCCACGGGTGGCCTACCTATCCTTCAGGCGCCGAGGTACCCCAAGGATTCTCCGGCGGTTGCATTCGTCTCAAGACAGAAGATTCAAAAATTGTCTACGATTTTGTGAGTCACCATACGCCGATTATCGTCACCGAAGACGCGCCGTCCGCAGTGGGCGAGCGTGGGTATATCGCGCTCCGCAATACGCGCCCGCCCGCGATATCAGCCGCTGCTTACTTGGTGGCTGATGTTGATAATAACTATGTGTTTCTCGAAAAAAATAGATCTGAGCGCCGCTCAATAGCGTCGATTACCAAGCTCATGACAGCAGTTGTCTCGCTCGAAGCTATCAACCAAGAACGAGAGATCACTATTGCTAAGAGCGATGTCGATATCCATGGCGATTCAGGCAGCCTTTCCGTGGGTGAGATATTTACTGCAAAACAACTTTTATCTCCTTTACTTCTTTCTTCATCAAACGATGCCGCCTACGCTATCGCAGATATCACGGGCAAGCCGCGATTTGTTGAGCTTATGAATAAAAAAGCTGAGGCTTTGCAGCTTGCGAATACACATTTTTCAGATCCATCGGGTCTTGAGTTGACCAATCAGTCAACTCCCGAAGAGCTTGCGTATCTTATCAAATATATCCGCGATGAACGCGCGCCACTGCTGGCTCTCGCGCGCCAGCGTACCGCAAAACTTTCGACCAATAAAAAAGAGCATACGTGGTACAACTTTAATTGGCACAGTGCTGATGATGAATTTTTGGGCGGTAAAATTGGGTATACGAGTGCCGCGGGTAAGACGATGGTCGCGCTCTTCCGTTTGCCAGTATCCGAGTTTGCCACGCGCGATATCGCTGTTGTTGTCTTGGGCTCAAATGATCAAGAGCAAGATACACGTAAATTGATTGCGTGGGTAAAATCAAACTTTGTATATGGTAGTTTGCCTGATGATAAGCCGACGGCGGCGCCAGTAGTATCAGAGGTTCGTAGTGACGAGCCCGTCAAGCTTCTTTTTACCGGTGATATTATGATGGATAGAGGTATCCGCAAGACGGTTGAGAATCATCGCGGCGATTACTTGTTTCCGTTTGCGCATATCGTGGGGCGCTTGCGCGACGCCGATCTGACGTTCGGTAATCTCGAGGGGCCCATCTCTGACGTGGGTAGCCGGCAGGGATCAATCTACTCATTTCGCATGGATCCCGCGGTGACGAAGGCGCTCTATGATGTGGGCTTTGACGTCGTATCTCTTGCTAATAACCACATGGGAGATTATGGCCGCGAAGCCATGGAAGATACCATGCGGCGCTTGCGCCGCGCTGGCATCGCCTATACGGGTGCTGGTTGGAATAGCAAAGAAGCGCGTGAGGTAACGGTCATTGAGCGAGCGGGGACGCGGTTTGGATTTCTGGGGTTTTCCGATGTAGGGCCTCGCTGGATAGAGGCAGGGGAAACGCTTTCAGGCATTGCGATAGCTGATAAAAAAGCAATTGAGGAAGCTGTTCGACAGGCGCGCGATAAGGTTGATATACTGATAGTATCGTTTCATTTTGGCGAAGAGTATGAGACGCAGTCGCGACGTACCCAGCAAGAGTTGGCACGCGGAGCGATTGATGCCGGTGCATCGGTTGTGATCGGTCATCATCCGCATGTCGCTCAAGAGATCGAGCAATATAAGGGTGGTGTGATTGCCTACAGTCTTGGCAATTTTATATTTGATCAGGCGTTCTCGCCCGATACCCAAAAAGCACTGATGCTCGAGGTGACGGTGAAAAATAAACGTATTGATGATTTTGAAGCGATACCAATACATTTTAATACAGAGTTTCAACCCTTACTTTCACAATGAATTATATTGATGACAAAAAAGTAGCCACCCTCGAGCTCAAGGCAAATGACATTCGTCAGTCTATCATCGAGATGTTGGTTGCGGCAGGTTCCGGTCACTCGGCAGGACCCTTGGGTATGACAGATGTTTTTACTGCGCTCTATTTTCACTTGTTGCGGCATGATCCCAAAAATCCGGCGCTACCCGAGCGAGATTTTGTCATACTATCAAATGGTCACATCTGTCCCGTTCAGTACGCGACCATGGCGCATGCAGGGTATTTTCCAGTAGATGAGCTCAAGACGTTGCGCAAGTTTGGCTCGCGTCTCCAAGGTCATCCGCATCGCGCCAAGCTTCCTGGTATTGAGGTGAGTTCAGGTCCGCTCGGCACTGGTATCTCGCAGGCGGTTGGTATGGCGCTCGCACTTCGCATGGATAAAAAGACTAATTTTGTCTATTGCCTCATGGGTGATGGCGAGCAAAACTGCGGTATTGTGTGGGAGGCGATTATGCTCGCGGGTCGCGAGCGTCTTTGGAACCTTATCGGCATCATTGACCGCAACAATATCCAGATTGATGGTTTTACCGAAGACATCATGCCGCTCGAACCGCTGCGCGAAAAATACGAAGCATTTGGTTGGCATGTCATCGATGTCGATGGACATAATATTGAGGAGATCGTAAATGCAGTCGAAGAAGCAAAGGCGATTTACGAAAAGCCCAAGATGATTATCGCACACACCATTCCTGGTAAGGGTGTTGATTTTATGGAGCGGCGTTTTGAGTGGCATGGTAACCCGCCTGGCAAGGGACCTGCCGACAAAGTCCCCGCGGACAAACAGGCAGAAGAAGCTTTGCGCGAACTCCGTACGCTCAGAGGTCAGATAAGGGGCGAGCATGAATAGCAGTCAAGATGTTATTACACGTAAGAGTGAATATCGGTTGGCGGCGGTTGGGGTTCTGGCAATTATTGTCGCTATCGCAACGGTAGCGCAGATGAATGCTATTATGAAAGATATCGATCGCATTACAGTAAAACAACAAGAGCAGCAAGATCTTCTATTTAAAAGTCTTCGCGAACATAACGAAACTCAATGATACATAAAGACGCACAACTTCATGCTGACGCGCTTGATATCAAAAAGCTCGAGCAAAAACCTACGCGTGCCGGTTTTGGCGAAGGGCTCGTAGAGGCGGGCGATAAAGACGCTACTGTGGTAGCGCTGTGCGCGGACCTCACTGAGTCAACCATGATTTTGCCTTTCAAGAAAAAATACCCCACACGCTTTGTGGAGATTGGTGTCGCAGAGCAAAATTTAGCAGGAGTTGCGGCTGGTATGGCGGCGCTCGGCAAGTTGCCCGTTATCTCTTCGTATGCGATGTTTAGTCCTGGCAGAAACTGGGAGCAGATCCGCACTACTATTTGTTACAATGAGCAGCCGGTGATTATTGTAGGATCGCACGCGGGAGTATCGGTAGGGCCTGATGGCGCCACCCACCAAGCCATTGAAGATATGGCGATCATGCGCGTGTTGCCAAATATGACCGTAGTCTCACCCTGCGACATGATCGAGGCAAAAAAAGCCATACTCGCGGCAGCAGCTTTGCGCAAACCTCTTTATTTGCGTTTGCATCGTGAGAAAAGCCCGATATTTACCACAGCTACTACTCCTTTTACTATCGGCAAGGCAGAAGTATTTTTTGATTCCGATCCAAATGTGTGCGATGTAGCGATTATCGCTACAGGTCCTGTGCTTCATAACGCGCTTATGGCTGCTGCCGAGATAGAGGCGTCAGGTAAAAAAGTGCGCCTCATTAATTGCCATACTATCAAGCCGCTCGATGAAAAAACTATAGTAGATGCATTGCGTCTTGCGCGACGCGCCGTGACTGTAGAAGAACATCAGGTAGCAGGTGGTTTAGGCTCGGCAGTAGCGGAGCTTGCTGCTCGCGAGTGCCCGGTTCCTGTTGAATTTGTGGGCGTACAAAATCGTTTTGGTGAGTCAGGTGACAAAGATGAACTCATAGAGCATTTTGGCATGGGCATCTCCCATATTGTTACAGCGGCGCAAAAAGTTTTAAGTAGACCTCTTTCTTGATTATGCGGTATGATTTTGTAGCGATTGGCGATGTGGTGACTGACGCGTTTATACGCATTGGTGACCAGAGTGCCGAGGTGATTGATGGCAAACTCTTGTTTGGGTATGGTGATAAAATTCCGTTTGAACGTGCACACATCATTCCTGCCGTTGGCAATAGTGCTAACGCAGCAGTAGCAGCATCACGGCTCGGTCTCCAGACCGCATTTGTCAGTAACATTGGCGATGATCGTGCGGGTGAAGATATCATTGCCCAGCTCAAAAAAGAATCAGTCGATGCGTCATTTGTGCATCGCAATACTGGTGTTTCATCAAATTATCATTATGTGCTTTGGTACAAAGATGACCGGACTATTCTAATCAAGCACGAGCGCTACGAATATCATCTACCAGCGCTTGAGGATCCAAAGTGGATTTATTTTAGTTCAGTAGGTGAGCATGCCGACCGCTTTCATGATGAAGTTGCGACGTTCATGCGTCAGCACCCTGATGTCAATTTGGCATTTCAGCCGGGAACGTTTCAGATCAAGCTCGGCACCCACCGATTGCGCGATTTGTATAAACGCACCACACTCTTTTTTTGTAATCGTGAAGAAGCAATGCGTATTTTGGAGACAAAAGACAACGATATCGCAAACCTTGTGCTCGGCATGCACCGCATAGGTCCCAAAATTGTGGTGATTACGGACGGGCCCAAGGGTGCGTATACATCGGACGGCTCGACTATCTGGTACATGCGCCCCTATCCTGATCCAAAGCCACCTTTTGAGCGTACAGGTGCGGGAGATGCTTTTTCTTCTACCTTTACCGCAGCGCTCGCATCGGGCCTTTCTCTGAAAGAAGCTATGCGTTGGGGGCCCATCAATTCAATGTCTGTCGTACAGTATGTGGGCGCACAGGAGGGATTGTTGCGCAGGTCACAGCTTGAGAAATATTTATCAGAAGCACCCACCGATTACCAGCCAAAAGAATTTACAAAACTTTCATGACCATACCGCTCAAAGAAATACTCGCTCGCGCAACGCGTGAGCGCTGGGCCGTGCCGCACTTCAATGTGCCAAACCTTGAGATGCTCAAGGCGATTATCGAGGCCTGTGTAGAAAAACGCTCTCCCGTCATGGTCGGCACCTCAGAGTCCGAGCGCGAGTTTATCGGGTTGGAGCAGGCGGTGGCGCTCATCAAGAGTTATCGCGATGAGTATCAGATGCCATTTTATCTCAACGCTGATCACACCAAATCAGTTGAAAAAGCAAAGGCGGCAATCGACGCCGGTTATGATTCTATTCATATTGACCTCTCAAAGGAACCACTTGAAGATAATTTGCGTAAAACCAAAGAAGTGGTTGAGTACGCGCATGCAAAAGATGCCGCGATTTCAGTCGAGGGCGAGATCGGATATCTTATGACTGATTCTTCCAAGGTATACAAAAGCGCTATCGAGGTGCCGCCTGAGAGCTTGGCAAATCCCGATGATGCTGCACGTTTTGTGCGCCAGACAGGGGTTAATCGCTTGGCACCCGCGGTTGGTAGTATCCACGGCATTGCGCTCAATGAACCGCACCTCGATATCCCGCGTATCGCACGTATTCGCGAGCTTTTGCCCGAGACAGCATTTGTGCTCCACGGCGGGTCAGGTGTACCACATGACCAGATTACACAGGCAATCGCTGCAGGTATTTCCAATATTCATATTTCGACTGATCTTCGAGTAGCGTTTGTCGATACATTGCGTAAAGAGCTTGAGGAGGATAAGGATGAATACGCGCTCTACAAAATCATGGCGCCAGAGATCGCTGAGGTAAAAAAAGTAGTATTGTTACATATTGACCTTTTCGGCAGCAGCGGAAAAGTATAAGATATATTTATTATGGCTACAAAAGTATTTGTTACAGAAAAAATACCAGATCGAGGCATCCTCAACCTCCAAAAGCAGGGTTATGAGGTGACAGTGAGCGAGAAGGATGGCCCACTGACGCGCGAAGAGCTCGTCGCGGCGCTCACCGGCAAGGAATACAATGCCGTCTTGAGTCTTTTGACCAACAAGATCGATGACGAAGTGTTTGACGCGGCAGGCAAGCAGTGTAAAATCTTTGCCAACTTTGCGGTTGGCTACGATAATATCAATCTTCAGTCGGCACGAGAGCGCAGTATCTATGTCACCAATACGCCCGATGTGTTGACCGAGACGGTGGCCGAGCACACATTTGGTTTGCTCGTAGCGCTTGCGCACCGTATGAGCGAGGGTGATCGCTTTATGCGTAAGGGGCTCTATAAAGCATGGGGGCCTATGTTGCTCTTGGGTACGGATGTTTTCGGTAAAACACTCGGTGTAGTAGGTTTGGGGCGCATTGGCGCGCGCGTGGCGCATTTGGCGGTACGCGGATTTGAGATGAAGGTTATCTATTATGATGTGAAGCGCAATGAACAGTTTGAAAAGGACTACGGTGCGGTTTTTGCACCCACGGTAGAGGAGCTCTTGCCTAAGGCAGATTTTGTGAGTATCCATGTGCCACTTCTTGAATCGACAACACACTTGATGAATGATACCCGTCTCAAGCTTATGAAAAAGACCGCATACCTCATCAATACCGCACGCGGGCCCATCGTCGAAGAAGAGGCGCTGTATCGTGCGCTTCGGGGCAATGTGATCGCGGGCGCAGCACTCGATGTCTATGAAAAAGAACCAAAGATTGACCCGCTCTTTTTTGAGCTTGAAAATGTTTTGCTGACCCCACATACCGCATCTGCCACTATTGAGACGCGTCAAAAAATGTCAGAGATGGCTGCCAACAATATCATTGAGGCGCTTTCTGGCCGCATACCCCCCAATATCATTGTGGTAAAATAATATTTTCCCAAAAATGCTTATCTGTAGCGGGGATCTGGCATTTTTCCAGGCTTTCTGCTAGTATAGGGGAATGCAAAAGCTTACTGCTGACAAGCGAACAGTATTCGGTAAAAAAGTAAAAACTCTGCGCGATCAGGGCTTTGTCCCTGCGGTAGTATATGGTGGCACGGGTGAGCCAGCGCCGCTCTCGGTACGCTCACAAGAGCTTATAAAGGCCTATCGCAAGGCAGGTGAGTCAGGCATGATCGAGCTTGAAATCAAGGGTGATGGTCACAAAAGTGTGCTTATTCACGAGATCTCATTTGATCCGGTCAAATCACTCCCACTCCACGTTGATTTTCATGAGGTGGCCGCTGACAAAAAAATCAAAGTACATGTGCCGCTCGCGTTTACGGGCGAGTCAGACGCAGTCAAATCATTGGGCGGCGTGCTCGTGAAGGTTATGCATGAGGTAGAGGTAGAAGCATTGCCCAAAGATTTGCCGCATGAGATTTCTGTTGACCTCGGCATGATTCGTACCTTTGCTGATACTATTTCTTTGAATGATATTAAACCTCCTCGCGGTGTCCAAATCATCGGCGAAGATGATGCTTTTATTGCCAAGGTAGTGCCTCCACGATCAGAAGAAGAGCTTGCCTCTCTTGAAAATCAGACGAGTGTCAATCTTGAAGATATCGCAGTAGTGAAGAAGGGCAAGAAAGAAGAAGAGGCCGAAGATACTTCCGGTGAGGAATAAATATTTTCTCGCATTTTTACTAGTAGCAGCCACTGTCGGCTCGGTTGCGGGTTTTTTGCATGCCCAAGAGCTTTCGGGCGCAGTAGTAGATCATCGTGCAAAACTACTCAAAGAGCTTGAAGGTATCGAGGGGGAGATAAAACAGTTTGAGACGCAGATAGCAGGCAAGCAACAGGAAGCGGCAAGCTTGCAGCGCGATATCAATATTTTAGACAGTAAGATTACCAAGACAAAGCTCGAGATACGAGCTCTTGACCTTACCATTCAAACACTGCAAGGCAAGATAACAGAAAAAGAAAAAAATATAACCAATATTGTCGAGAAAGTAGACCGCGAAAAACTCTCGCTCGCCGAGAGTATCCGTACGCTCGCTGAATATGACGAGGTTTCGCTTCTCGAATCAATGCTGGCGTATGAGCGCATGTCAGACTTTTTGGGCGATATCGAATCGCTTGATACGGTGCAAGAATCTTTGCAAAAATCTTTTGAGGTACTTCGTACAACTAAAAAAGAAGAAGAAATAGCCCGTGATGAATTTGTGGATCGTAGGCAAGAACAGTCCGAGGTGCGTGCCCTGCAGGTCTTGGAGCGTAAGCAACTAGAAGTCCAGGAAAAAGAGCGCAGAGATATATTGCGCGCTACCAAAGGCAAAGAATCAGAATATAAAAAACTAGTAGCTGATCGGCAAAAAAACGCGGCATCTATCCGCACACAACTTTTCTTGCTGCAGGGTTCCCCCTCGATTCCATTTGAAAAAGCCGTTGAGTACGCAGAAAAGGCCTCAAAGAAAACCGGCGTACGTCCCGCCTTTATTCTTGGTGTCATCGGTCAAGAATCAGCGCTCGGTAGCAATGTAGGTCAGTGTAACCTTCCTACGAGCCCCGAGAGTAAAAAATGGCGCGCCATCATGAAGCCCACGCGCGATCATGCGCCCTATTTGCGTATTACTGCTGGCTTAGGGCTCAATCCTGACTCGATGCCGCTTTCATGCCCGATGTCTGTCGGATGGGGAGGAGCGATGGGACCTGCGCAGTTTATCCCGTCTACTTGGGAGCTCTATCAGTCAAAAATAGCGGCAGCCACCGGTCACAACCCGCCCAATCCATGGACGCCAGAAGATGCATTTATGGCATCAGCCATTTATCTGGGTGAACTTGGTGCCACTACGCGCGCGGGTGAGCATACCGCAGCTGCCAAATACTTTGCAGGTGGCAATTGGCGATCATCACTAGGCCGCGCGTATGGCAACCAAGTGCTTGCTAAAGTTGAGAAATATCAAAGCCAAATCGATCTTATCCAAGGTATCGCTGGGCGGTAATACAAAAAAGTTTATTGTTTCCCAAACGCTTTGACGATTTGGTCAAAGTCGCCACCGAGAATTTTCTCGATGTTGTGCCATTTTTTGCCGATGCGGTGATCGGTGATGCGGTCTTGAGGAAAGTTATAGGTGCGGATCTTCTCTGATCGGTCTGCGGTACCAATCTGATCTCGGCGTTCTGATTGCTGAGCGCCTGCAGCTCCCATATTTTGCGCCTCATAAAGTTTTGCGCGCAAAATATCCATCGCTCGCTCGCGGTTTGCGAGCTGTGATCTTTCTTCGCGTGATGATACGACAATGCCGGTTGGTTTGTGTAGTAAGCGCACCGCGGTCTCTACTTTGTTCACATTTTGACCGCCCGGACCTCCCGCACGCGAAAAACTCACTTCAATATCGCCATTATTGATGACCACTTCTTTTGCCTCAACCATTTTCAAAACTGCCACTGAGATAGTAGAGGTATGAATACGCCCTGCCTTTTCGGTCTTGGGAATGCGCTGTACACGATGTACGCCTGATTCGTTTTTAAATGCACTGTAGGCACCGGTACCCTTGATCTCATAGATAGCTTCTTTAATACCGCCTACTTCAGCTTTTGATTCGCTCACTAACGCCACGCGCCAATTTTGCTTTTGTGCGTACTTGGTGTACATCGAGGCGAGCTCGCCCGCAAAAAGAGCAGCCTCATTGCCTCCCACACCCGCGCGTATTTCAAGAATAACTCCGTCCATAGAGTTTAAAGATTAAGAGGAGCAAATATTATTTGCGTGCTTTGCCTCGGCGAACGGGCTTATCTGATACCTTCGTGAGGCGTTTCTTAAACTTGTCTACGCGGCCAGCCGTGTCGATAAGTTTTTCTTTGCCGGTGTAGTAAGGGTGGCATTGTGAACAAATTTCAACCTCGATCAACTTTTTGGTTGATCCAAATTTCATTTTGTTTCCACAGGCGCAGGCGATAACCGCGTCCGTAAAGTATTGTGGGTGAATGTCTGCTTTCATAGAAGTGGCTTTGCCAATACCAGCTAGAGTATCAGAAAAGGCCTTACCCTGCAAGGGGCTTGCCAAAATGGGGGCATTTCCGTATACTGGAGAACATTATGCAAGTAGCCCTACCCGCAGAACGCGAAGGTTTTGAGCCAAAGTTTGAACCACTCCTCAAGGCAGGGGTTCATTTTGGCTATGCCCGCACACGCCGCCATCCTCGTATGCGTCCCTTTATCGCGGGCGTAAAGAGCAATATGGAAGTCTTTCATCTTGATAAGGTGTGGGATCATCTTGAGACGGCGCTCGCATACATCGAACAGCTCGGCAAAGAAAAAGCCACTATCCTTTGGGTGGGTAGTAAGCCTGCGGCAGCACCTCAAGTAAAAGCAGCGGCTCTCGCGCTCGGCCATCCTTATGTCACTACACGCTGGCTTGGCGGCACACTCACGAATCACAAGATCATCCGCGACCGTATCAACTACTGGCAAGATTTGCTTGCAAAACAGAAATCAGGTGAACTTCAGAAATATACCAAGCACGAACAGCTTCGTATTCAGCGCGAGATTGATCGTCTCACACGTGATTTTGATGGCGTGGCGAATCTTAATGGTATCCCCAAGGCGATGTTTGTTATCGACGCAGGTGAGGAAAGCATTGCGGTCGCCGAAGCCAAGGCAAAGAATATTCCTATTATCGCACTCATCAATAGCGACTGTGATCCAGCATCAGTGACCTATCCTATCTTGGGTAATGACAATGCATCAAAGAGCATCAATTTTGTCATCAACAAAGTATCAGAGGCATATCGCAAGGGTTTGAGTGAGGCCCATGAATAACGATCTTCTTAAAAAGCTTCGCGAAGAGACTGGCATATCGCTCGCACTTATCCGCAAAGCACTCGCGGAATCTGGTGATGACGAAACAAAGGCTCGCACCGCACTCGCAAAGCTTGGTGCGGACGCCGCAGCAAAAAAAGAATCACGCGAGACCAAGGCGGGTCGCATCGAGGCATATATCCACGGTGGTTCACGTGTAGGCGTATTACTCGAGCTCCGATCAGAGACTGATTTTGTATCGCGCAATGAAGAGTTTGCAAAACTCGCACATGAGATTGCTATGCATATCGCAGCTATGGGTCCCGCATCCGTAGAGGAGCTTGTAGCACAACCATTCATCAAAAATCCAGCACAGACTATTGCTGATCTCATCAGTGCCTCATCGGCGTCATTTGGTGAGCGCATCATTGTGGGGCAATTTGTCCGCTACGAGCTCTAAGGGTACACTAAGACTATGGTGATCCTTGCCACCGCGTTTATTCTTGGACTTGCGGGCATGCTTGCCCTTCCTTTGCGGCACTTGCACGAGATCCGCGTCTCTACACAAGAAGAAGGAATGGCGCCCGAACAACTCCCACAAAATGCTGTGGTGCGTTCGTATGTGCTCAGATACCTCGATAGTCTTGACCGGTGGTATCGGGTGAGCGCCAAAGAGATGTTTTTCAAGTCTATTGATCGTATTCTCAAGTCATTTGAGCGTCTCATGGGTCGCATGGCAGGCGAGACAAAAGAGATGCGTATGATGATCCAAGAGCGTTTCCGTGTGATCCCGCGCGAATCAAGCTATTGGAAGCAAATGCATACATGGAAAAAAGTGAGCAGTGTATCGCGCAGTCGTATCTTGGGTGATGCCGACCCACACGGCAAAGATATCTCCAATCACGCTCTCTAAAAATAAAAAATTTAACATTAGGCCAGAGTAGCTCAATGGCAGAGCAGCGCTTTTGTAAAGCGAAGGTTGGGGGTTCAATTCCTCTCTCTGGCTCCATCAACAGCGCATGAGTTTTGACTCATGATATACTCATCATATGCATCATAAACCGTTGGTTGTGATTTTGGGCGGTGGGTATGGCGGCGTGCGCGTAGCGCTTGATTTGGCAAAGAAAAAAGCGGCGCAAGTCATCGTCATTGATCGCAATCCATACCACATGCTCTACGCGCAGCTCTATGAGATGGCGACACTTTTTCGTCCTGAAGTATTGCCCGAGACTAAAAAAGAACAGCGCCGCGAAAACCGCGAATTGCTCACCTCGGCCGCGATTCCGCTACGCGATATTTTTAGGCGCATGCCAGCGGTAAAGTTTGAGCAGGGTGAGATAACGTCGGTAGATCCAGAGGATCGTGCGGTCGTCTTTGCGGGTGGACGCAAGCTCCACTATGACTATTTGGTGGTAGCGCTCGGCTCAAAGACCAATTATTTTTCTATCCCACACCTTGAACAAAACTCTATTGGTCTCAAATCAGTCAATGAGGCGGGCAATATCCGCAACCGCATCGACGAGCTTTTTTTGACGACACCAAAACATAAAAAAATCACTGTTGTCATTGGTGGCGGGGGATTCACGGGTGTAGAGCTCGCAGGCGAGCTTGTGGGCTATATGAAAAAGCTTTCGCGCCTCCATGGCCGCCCCACGGGTAACTGGGCGTGTGTCGTGGTGGAGGCGGGTGCCGGCGTACTCGGTACCTCAGCGCCGTGGGTGCAGGAGCGTGCTGCGCGTCGTCTCAAAGAGCTCGGCGTGACGGTACTTGCGGGCAGTGCCATCGTCGATGTGTGGCCCAATCTCTTGTATCTTGGCAAAGAAAAACGGCCGTTTGGGTTTGATCTTTTGGTGTGGACAGCGGGCGTGAAGGGGGCGTGCGAGGGATCCATCGTCAAAGGGGTGAGTGTTGATAAAAAAATGTGTTTGACCGCCGACCCTCATCTGCGCGTGAGCCCGTATCAAAATATTTTTACGGTGGGGGATTCCGCATCAACGTTTGATAGAAAGACGGGCGCGCCCATGCCGATGACGGCACAGAAGGCCCTCCACGAAGCCGCGTATGTGTCGCGTGCTATCCGCAAACTTGTCAAAAATCCCAAAGCGACGTTGGCACCCTACAAACCAAAGCCATCAAAGTTTATCATTCCTATTGGTGGTAAGTTCGCGCTTTTGGAGGCCGGCAGTTTTCGTTGGACTGGTTTTTTTGCATGGGTACTTAAATATGTGGTGTTGGTTAAATATCTCGTCACCATTTTGCCGCTTGGTACGTCGCTACGCTACGCAGCGCACGAATTGCGTCTTTTCATACGCAACGACGCTTAGCGCCGTGAGCTTGACTTTTGTCTAGAAATATAGATACTTGTCTATATGTCAGAGTCATGCGGCCATTCGTGCGCCAACTGTTTCCGAGTGCTTTCCGATAGCACGCGTATTCGTATTTTGCAGGGTATCAAGACAAAAGAGGCCAATGTAGCGGAGCTTACGACGGCAACTGGTGTCACTCAACCCACGGTCTCATATCATCTCAAAATGCTCGACGATATCGGGCTGATCTCCAAGGTGCGCAAAGGCCGCGAGACCTACTATTCGTTCAATGAAAATTTTCCGTGCAAAGGGTGTGGGGTTTTTTCTGCTGGGATCAAAGTCTAATGGATACTGATAACATCAAGCGAATCTATATGGATCACGCAGCGGCAACCCCGCTCGATGCGCGTGTTCGTGATGCTATGATGCCGTATTTGACCGAAGAGTTTGGTAATGCAGGCTCACTCTATCGTGAAGGACGCCGCGCAAAAGACGCGGTTGATACTGCTCGCGCCGGTATCGCGACTATTTTAGGCGCGCATGCAGACGAGATTATTTTTACCTCAGGTGGCACTGAGGGTGATGCGATGGCGCTCGCGGGTGTCGCTCGTGCATACGCTGACAAGGGTCGTCATATTATTTCGACTACTATTGAACATCATGCGGTACTCCACACGCTCGATGCTCTCAAAAAAGAGGGTTTTGAAATCACGCTGGTACCGGTAGGACAGAATGGTATTGTCGATCCCAAAGATATCGAGCGTGCGCTTCGCGCTGATACTATCTTAGTATCCGTGATGTACGCCAATAACGAAATTGGTACCATCCAGCCGATTGCCGAGATTGGTAAGATTGTACGTAAGTTTCGCGCATCAAAAGCTGATATCTCGAGTGGTCCATTTTTTCATACTGATGCGTGCCAAGCCGCAGGCTACCTCGATCTCAACGTCACAAAGCTCAATGCTGACCTACTTGTGCTCAACGGGTCAAAGATTTATGGCCCTAAGGGATCAGGCGTATTGTATCTACGCCGTGGTACGCGCATGCGGCCGATTATTTTTGGTGGCGCGCAAGAAGGCAAACGCCGTGCTGGTACCGAAAATGTCGCAGGCATCGTAGGTCTTGCGACTGCTTTGCAGATTGCGTCTGACGCGCGAGAGGCAGAATCAACGCGTCTCGAAGATTTGCGCCATTATTTTACCTCACGTCTGACGCGCGAGATTCCACGCACGGTACTCAATGGCGACCCGCAGCGCCGCCTGCCAAACAATATCAACGTATCTATCCTTGATATAGAGGGCGAGGCGACTATCTTGTATCTTGATGCGCACGGCGTCGCTTGCTCTACCGGATCGGCGTGTACGTCTGAAAGTCTTGACCCTTCGCATGTTATCTTGGCACTTGGCCGCCCGTATGAATATGCTCATGCTTCTATCCGATTTACGCTCGGCAGAGAAACCACCAAAGAAGAAATCGACAAAGTGATGGAGGTATTGCCTGAGGTGGTCAAAACCCTCCGACGCATCTCACCGATTACGGTCGCGGAAGATGCTACTGGCATGTCACACCCCGAGGCGTTTGCAGGAGAAGGATTACGAGTCAAAGCAAGTTCAAAAAACTATAAATAATATGGATACACAAGACAACAAACAATTGACCGGCGCGAAGATCGATGTCATCAACCACTACACAGGTGAGAAGTGGTATTATTCGGACATTGTTAAAGAGCATTTTTTCAAGCCGCGCAATATTTTACTCGACGCACCAGTCGAGGGCGAATACGATGCCACGGGCATGGTAGGCAGTCCCGCGTGCGGCGACATGATGAACATGTGGATCAAGGTTGATCCAAAGACGGGTCGCATCAAAGATCTCAAATGGAAAACCTTTGGATGCGGATCAGCGATTGCCGCAACTTCAATGTATTCAGTGATGCTCACGGAAAATGGCGGCATGACAGTAGATGACGCGCTCAAAGTGAAGCCTCAGCATATTATGGAGCGCTTAGGAGGCCTTCCCAATCGCAAGATTCACTGCTCGGTATTGGCCGACAAAGCATTCCAAAAAACGGCAAATGACTATTATCGCAAGACGGGTCAAAATGGAAAAATCGTAGTTGAAGGTGCGCGCGTGATCGATGACCGTCTCAATATCACTGATAAAGATATCGAAGAGGCGGTGCTCGAGGGCGCGCAAACCTTGGAAGAAGTACAGAAAAAGCTTAAAGTAGGCGTAGGACTCAGTGAGGAAGCTATCACTGATATCGAACAACTTATTCGCTTTTACGCTGAAAAATATTATGGCTGATAAACCAAAAATTGCCCGCATTCATGTTGATCGCGACCTTTGTATTGGCGCGGCATCATGTGTGGCTATCGCACCGGGCGTTTTCTCGCTTGACGAGGAAAACAAGGCGACTGTTATCAACCCCAAGGGTGCTGATGACGAGACGATCCTTTTGGCGGCGCAGTCGTGCCCCACGCGCGCCATCCTTTTATTCGACGAACAGGGTAACCAAATTTATCCGTAATCATTATCTCGCGCTATGATATTTTTTCGCACTTAACCCTAAAGGGCTCCGACGCGTCTCAAAAATACCATAACGCTCAATAATATATGAAAACACCAAAACCATTAAAATATACAAAACTCGAAGGTATTTCGGAAAAACAGCTTTCCGAACATCATGGCGTACTCTATACAGGATATGTCAAAAAAGTTGATGAGATTGAAGGGAAGCTCAAAGCGGCGGATCTTGCGGGTGCCAACGCTACTTTTTCCGATCTTCGTGCGTTAAAGATAGAAGAGACCTTTGCACTCAACGGCGTAAAGCTACATGAGGGATACTTCGACAACATGTTTGAAGGCACCTCCGCGCCCTCGGGCGCTATTGCCGATCTTATCATCCGCGACTTCGGTTCGGTTGAACACTGGGCGGCCGAGTTTAAAGCATTGGGGCTTTGCGCGCGCGGCTGGGTGGTGCTTGCCTATGACCTTGATGATAAGCGCTTGCGCAATGTGGTTTGCGATACGCACAATCAGGGTGGCGTGTGGAACTCGGTAGCGCTCCTCGTGATGGATGTCTATGAGCACGCGTATTTTATCGACTACGCTACTGCGCGAAAAGCGTATATCGAGGCATTTTTCAAGAACATTGATTGGTCGCATGTATCAGGACTGCTAGAAAAATATGGAATCAGAAATTAAAAAAGTACTCAAAGAGCAGGTAAGCCCTATGCTGGCGTTCCATCGCGGCGATGCAGAGTTTGTCTCGTACCAAGATGGCGTAGTCAATCTGCGCATGAAGGGTACCTGCAAGGGTTGCCCACTCGCGGCCCTCACTCTCAAAGAAGGCATCGAGATGATTCTCAAAGAAAACTTCAATGGTATCGAGCGCGTTGAGGCCGTCGAATAGCTTTGCAGGTAATCAATTTTATTGTATAATCATACTAGTCAGGTAAGCTGATTTTCCTATGGAAGATCTTACAAAAACACAACTTGTCCTCCTCTTTTTACTCATGAGTATTGTCGTGTCATTTACCACGGCGATTGTTACGGCTGCACTCTATGATCAATCACCACAAACCGTCACACAGACAATTCAGCGCGTGGTTGAAAAGACGGTTGACGCAGTAAGCAAAAGTGATGAGAAAAACGATACGGCTGAAAAAGTGGTCAATGTGATTACCGAAGAGCAACGTGTGGTTGATGTCGTACGCCGCGTCTCGCCGGCTGTGGTCAGCATCATCGCTACCAAAGATTTACCTAAGGTAGAGCAGTGTATGGTCTCACCATTTGGTGAGGATGACGCACTCAGTCAGTTCTTCCCCGATTTTCGTGTACCCGCACTCTGTCAGCGTGGCACCCAGCGTCAGCAAATCTCTGCTGGTTCTGGTTTTATCGTGCGCGATGATGGTCTCGTAGTATCAAATCGTCACGTGGTGCAAGACACTACGGCGGACTATACTGTCATCACCAATGATGCCAAAAAATATGCTGCCAAGGTGCTCGCCCGCGATCCACTCCAAGACATTGCCATTCTTAAAATTGAGGCAAAGGGTCTACCTACAATCGCACTTGGTGATTCAAACTCCGCACAGCTTGGCCAAAAGGTGATTGCTATCGGCAATGCGCTGGGCGAATTCCAAAATACCATTTCAGTCGGCATTATCTCGGGTCTGAGTCGTACGGTGGTTGCGTCCGGTTTTGAATTGCGTCAGCTCATCCAGACTGACGCTGCTATCAACCCTGGTAACTCAGGTGGGCCACTCATCAATCTTTCGGGCGAAGTAGTGGGGGTCAATACCGCTGTTGCGGCGGGTGCGGAAAATATCGGCTTTGCGTTACCGGTCAATATTGTCAAAAAAGACATTGCTGATGTCGAAAAACTCGGGCGTATTTCCTACCCGTTTTTGGGTGTTCGCTACGTCATGCTTGATGCGGATATTGCCAAAGAGCGCAAAATATCAGTCACAGAGGGCGCACTGGTAGCGAGTGACGATGGTAGTCCTGCGGTGACTGCAGGGTCGCCCGCGGACAAGGCAGGTATCAAGACGGGTGATATTATCATCGAGTTTGGCGGTGACAAACCCACGGTCACAACACCGCTCGCAGAACTTATCCAAAAACACAAAGTAGGCGAGACGATTAGTGTAAAATTTATCCGCACTGACAAGACAGAGACCGTACAACTCGCCCTCGTAGAACGTAAATTCTAAATAGTATGCCTCCATTCAATAATCCATTTAACAATTTCACCATCAAGGCGCAAGAAGCACTCAAACGCGCGCATGACCTTGCGGTTGAGCGCGGGCAAAATTCGCTTGGCGCCATGCACCTCCTAGGCTCGCTTTTATTGCAAGAGGAGGGTGTTATCTCCGCCATCCTTGAGCGTCTCGAGGTGGATTATATGCAATTCTCCGATGTGGTATTTGATATTCTCGATGAGCGTCGAGGCACTTTTGTACTCACGCCAAACCAGCAGTTTTATCTGACGCCCGAGCTCGCGCGTGTGATTGAGGCGGCGCACAAAGTTGCCGCAACCCTCAAAGATGAATATATCTCGACTGAGCATTTGTTTTTAGGTCTTTTGGAAGTACCGTCAAAGGCAAAAGAAGTTATTGATCGTTTTAAGCTCGATAAGGAAGACGTACTCAAGGCGCTCGCGTCCATTCGCGGGTCACAGCGCGTGACTGACGAGACACCCGAGGCAAAGTATCAGGTACTTGAGAAATACGCACGAAATCTTACGCGTATGGCACGCGAAGAGAAGCTCGATCCGGTCATCGGCCGTGAAGAAGAAATCCGCCGTGTGGTGCAGATACTCTCGCGCCGTACCAAAAATAATCCCGTGCTTATCGGTGAGGCAGGCGTAGGAAAGACCGCCATTGTCGATGGTTTGGCACAGCGTATCGCATCAGGCGAGATTCCCGAGAGTCTTCGTGGCCGTGAGGTGATCGCACTCGATCTGGGCGCGCTCGTTGCTGGTACCAAATATCGTGGCGAATTCGAAGAGCGTCTCAAAGCAGTCATTAAAGAAATTCAACGTTCGGAAGGCAATGTGCTCTTGTTTATCGACGAGCTTCACACTCTCGTTGGCGCAGGAGCAGCCGAGGGCGCTATGGACGCATCAAATATGCTCAAGCCCGCGCTCGCGCGAGGTGAACTTCACGTGATCGGCGCCACTACACTCAAAGAATATCAAAAATATATTGAGAAAGACCCCGCGCTCTCGCGTCGCTTTCAGCCGGTATACGTAGAAGAACCATCACCCGAAGACGCGATTAGTATTTTGCGCGGTCTTCGTGACAAGTACGAACTCCACCATGGTGTGCGTATCACCGATGCCGCTATTAGACAAGCGGTAGATCTTTCGCGCCGCTATATTACTGATCGCTTTTTGCCTGATAAAGCCGTCGACCTCATGGATGAGGCCGCATCAAGTTTGCGCCTTGATATGGAATCAACGCCGCTTGATTTGGAGACACTCAAGCGCGAGGTGATGCGGCTTGAGATTGAGCGTGAAGCCATGAAAAATGATGGCAAATCAAAGCGTTCTATGTCGGTGCTTGAAAAAAATCTTGCAGGACTTAAAGAAAAATGCGACGCACTCGAAGAAAAATGGAAGAGTGAGAAAGAGACTATCGCGCGTATCCGCGAGCTTGGCAAAGACTTGGAGCAATTGCGCCAAGAATCAGACGCAGCCGAGCGCTCGGCTGATTATGCAAAGGTAGCCGAGATTCGCTATGGGCGCATACCTTCGGTCACTCAGGCACTCACCGAAGAAGAGCAGCGTCTACGTAAGCTCCAAAGCTCACGCCAAATGCTCAAAGAAGAGGTGGGACCTGAAGATATCGCGCGCGTAGTCCAACGCTGGACTGGTATTCCGGTCGAGCGCATGCTCGAAGAAGAAGCGGCAAAACTCGCGGAGATGGAGGCAGGCCTCAAGCGCCGTGTTATCGGGCAGGATCAGGCCATTGTAGAGGTTTCAAATGCTGTGCGAAGATCACGCGCTGGCATTAGTGAAGAAGACCGGCCCATCGGCTCATTTATTTTCCTGGGGCCTACGGGTGTTGGTAAGACCGAGCTCGCCCGCGCCTTGGCCGAGTTTTTGTTCAATGACGAAAAATCTCTCATACGCGTGGACATGTCTGAATACATGGAAAAGCACGCGATATCAAAATTTATCGGCTCACCCCCGGGATACGTAGGATACGAGGAAGGTGGCCAGCTGACCGAACTCGTACGGCACCGCCCGTATTCAGTTTTGCTTTTTGATGAAATCGAAAAAGCACACCCCGAAGTATTCAATATTATGTTGCAGATTCTTGATAACGGCCGCCTGACGGACGCCAAGGGGCGCCATGTAAACTTCAAAAATACTCTTATCATCATGACATCAAACATTGGTTCTGAGTTTGTCTTTGAGATGGGCAAGGTTGGCTTTCAGCTTGAAGGCGCTACACGTGAAGAAGATCGTCACCATGAAGAGCTTGAGCGCCGTATCCGCAAAACACTCGAACAACGTTTTCGCCCCGAATTTCTCAACCGCCTTGATGGTACGATTATCTTCAATACACTCAAAAAAGAAGATCTCATACGCATTGTTGATGTGCAGCTTGATCTGGTTTCAGCGCGCCTTACCAAAAAGGGTATCGAGTTTACCGTATCAAAAGCTGCCAAAGAAGCGCTTATTGAAGAAGGATATGACAAGCACTATGGTGCGCGCCCGCTCAAGCGCGTGATCCAAAATAAGATTCTAAATCCGCTCGCAGAGATGCTTGTCGGCGGTAAGATTACTGACGGCGCACGCGTGCAGATAGATCACAAAAATGGCGCGTATCAGTTTGAGAGTGGCGTAAAGGCTCCACCTCGAGCGCGCAAAACCCCAGCCACAAAAATTGCCGCCCACTAAGGGCGGTTTGAGCTTTTGGTAAATTACTGGTATTCTTTTGCCTACGGGCAGGTGGCGGAGCGGTCAATCGCACCAGACTGTAAATCTGGCGCCCATGTGGCTACGGGGGTTCGAATCCCTCCCTGCCCACAAATAAAGCATCAATATAAAAAATCACTTTCACTTTTGGTTGACAGTGATTTTTTATTTTTCCATACTACCGCCAGACTTTGCTCGTATAACAGGAGGGACAGAATGCAGCAAACGCAGGATTTGCGAGTGGCACGGATCAAGCCGCTGCCATCACCACACGACATAAAGGAGGCGCGACCCGTCACTGAGGAGATGAATCAGTGGGTGGTCGAGTCGCGTGCTGCCGTAGGGCGGATTTTGCAGGGTGAAGACGATCGCATGCTCGCGATCGTGGGACCCTGCTCGATCCATCGCGAGGCAGATGCGCTCGACTATGCGCGCCGGCTCGAAGAGCTCGCGCGTGAAGTTTCGAGCCAGATGCTCGTGGTCATGCGCGCGTACTTCGAGAAACCCCGTACCACCGTTGGGTGGAAGGGGCTCGTGTACGACCCGCACATGGATGACTCCGGCGACATGGCAGCCGGCCTCGAGCAGGCGCGCGCGATCGCCCATGCGATCGTAGGTCTCGGCTTGCCCATTGGTACCGAGGCGCTCGATCCACTCACGATCAGGTATTTCTCGGATCTGTTGAGTTGGGCGTCAGTTGGCGCGCGTACGGCCGAGTCACAGCTTCACCGAGCCATGGCCAGTGGTCTTTCGGTACCGGTGGGGTTCAAGAACACCACCGAAGGGTCGGTGACCCCAGCACTTGATGCCGTCGAGTGCGCGCGCGCACCCCATGTTTTCCTCGGTATCAATGACCGAGGGCAGATCTCCGAGGTGCGTACCGCAGGCAACAGTCTCGCGCATGTGGTGTTGCGTGGAGGCAGACGCGGCACTAATTACGAGGAAGGCGATGTTCGCACGATGCTCGGCAAACTCGCCGAGCGCTCACTGCCGCAGTGTGTGATCGTTGACTGTTCGCATGGCAACAGTGCCAAGCGTCCTGAGCGCCAGAGGTTGGTGCTCGCAGAGCTCATACGCCAGCGGCAGGCGGGATTCAAGGGGGTTGTCGGCTTTATGCTCGAGAGCAATATCGAGCCGGGGGCGCAACAGATCCCTACCGATCTCTCCGAACTCCGGTATGGCGTATCGGTGACAGACGCCTGCATGGGGTGGGACGAGACCAAGGAAGTTCTTCGCGAAGCACATCACGCGCTTTGCGCGCAGCAGGCATAGGCGTCACACAGTGGCGCTTTTTTTCTTGAAAAAATGCTCAAAGCATGCACAATAGGGGGTATGCCAATGTAGCTCAGTGGTAGAGCAACTCCATGGTAAGGAGTAGGTCGCCGGTTCAATCCCGGCCATTGGCTCCAGTCTTTACAAATCATTCGATATCGTATATTCTAATACCTATGCCGCAACCAAATCTCATTCGACTCCGGTGCTCGGTCTGCAAGCGTTACAACTACTATACGCATAAAAATGTGCGCAAAGTTGAGAAAAAAATCGAAACGAGCAAGCACTGCGAGTGGTGCCGAAAGCATACCAAGCACAAGGAATCGAAAAAATAAAATAAAAAACTCCCGAGCGGGAGTTTTTTATTTTATTGACTGATAATTCTTTTTGCGCAAGGATGCTTATAGGTAGTCATCCGCACATCCAACAGGAGGAAAGCGTGCAGGAGAAGAAACTCGTGTTCGATGCCGAGTTCGTGGCAGAGCGCATCAAGATGCTCGTGGCCAGCGAGCCCAAGGAGTTCGCGTACCGTACGGGTGTGAGTCTCTCGGCCGTCTACAATTACATGAACGGCCGCACCCCGGCGATCACGATTCTCGTGCAGATCGCGCTCGTCTACGGCAAGACGCTCGACTGGTTCTTCGGCGAGTTCCAGCTGGAGCAGCGGCAGGACGAGTTCGTCGAGCGTCGCCTCGAACTCGTTCGTCCCAAGAGGGCCGCTACGGCCTAGGCATCGAGTCCAACCCCGCTCTGCGTTCATCGCGGCGCGGGACTTTTCATATAAGGTCATTCCTTCTATACTTGGGGTTACAATTTGGGAGATTAGTTAAGTGGTATAACAGCGGTCTCCAACCCCGCAGCTGCGGGGCGAATCCTTCATCTCAATTTATGTATAGTATCTATGTGTTAAAAAGTGAGAAAGATGGTAGATTATATATTGGTTCTACTAGCAATTTGGAGCGAAGGTTACAAGAACATGAGTTGGGGCTAGTAAAATCAACACAGCACAGAAGGCCGCTTATGCTGGTATATCGAGAGCAATTTGAAAGCAAAACAGAAGCGCAGGTACGGGAAAGATATTTTAAAGGAGGTGGGAACGCGAGAAAGTTACTAAGTAGTCTATTGGGAGATTAGTTAAGTGGTATAACAGCGGTCTCCAAAACCGCGGTCGAGGGTTCGATTCCTTCATCTCCCGCAATGGCAGACATTAGCGAGATGCAACGCGCAATCAAAAAAAAGCAACGCCGTCAGCTTGCTCTTTTTTCTATGGGCGTGTTTCTTTTTTGGCTAGGTGAGTTTTTACTTCAACGTTTTTGGCTGGCATCAGACGAGCCATCAGTTGCATCGGTACGTAGTTTTGCATTTGCGGGCGCTACGCTCATTAGCGCTGCACTTTTCTCAAGCGCTCTTTTCCGCTGGGTACCACGCTGGGCTCAATACTGGCGATTTCGTAGGTACTTGGGTGTGAGCGGTTTTATTTTGATTTTCTTTCATGTGTGGGGGGTTCTCGCACTCTATTTTAATTATGATCTTTCGGTAGTATATTTTTCATTCAATCCGCTTGAAAACCCTCTAGTCTTTGGATCAATCGCATTTTTTATTTTATTTCTGATGGCGATCACCTCAACTGATTGGGCGATGCAAAAGCTCACGCCAAAAGTTTGGAAAACGCTCCATCGGTTTGTGTATGTAGCGTATGTGGCGGCGATTTTCCATTTCTTACGAAGCGCGCCCGAAGGGGCACTCAATACGTTGCCAGGGTATCTCTTGTTGGCGATTACTGCTGCAGCGCTCGCCGGCCAGCTCTATTGGTTTTTCAAAACTATTGCCAAAAAACAGTTTCGTTCGTTTGGTGCGTTTGTAGGGTATGTAATGATTGCGTGTACGCTAGTGCTCGCATATATAATTTGGGGATAGCATTGACAAATATACTATAGTGTAGTATATTGTTTTCAGCGTACAATGAGTTTAGTGCTTATGTGCTAAACCTTAACCAGACAGGAGACGCCTCGATGAGTAAGCTCGACATCATCGGTCTCGTGGTCGGTATCGTCGGGATCGTGATCACGCTCAGGGTCGCGTGGCACATCTTCCAGGACGAGATGGAGGAGGGTGACTCGCTCGACGAGATCGACTTCGGCTCCATGCCCGAGGACGATCACAATCCCGACAGTGATAGCACGCGTGGCGAGAAGTCTCGCCGCAACATCGCTCTCGACATGGTCGATCGCCGTGTGACGCGCAGCAAGGGAGATCCGATGCCCGCTCTCGTGCGGGGTACCAAGATCGGTTTCGACCACGGTCAGCGCTACCTCACCGGCACCGTGTATCGCGTTTCGGGTCGCCGAGTCAGTATCGTCGGCGAATTCCGCACGCGGCGAAAGATACACGAAGTCAACATTCACTGATCCCGCTGCTTGCGGGACACGCGAGGCGCCCTTGGTCCATCCGAGGGCGCCTCAAACACTTTTTGGACGAAGATTAAAAAATTTGCTACGCTTGTCTCTACTAATTGCCGAGCAATTTACATAAGGAGAGGTGGCTGAGTGGTTGAAAGCACCGGTCTTGAAAACCGGAATACGGGCAACCGTATCGTGAGTTCGAATCTCACCCTCTCCGCAGTAAAAAACAAAACCCGCAATTTTGCGGGTTTTGTTTCTACTAAGCGTTTCTTCGCTTACGATTTTTTATATTTTTTCAAATCTCTCACTTCTTTTTCCAATGCTAGAATATGAGTCTCCATTTTTTGTGCTCGTAGTGCCAGCTTTGTTTCGATCTCTTTTGTATGATGGGCAAACGATTCGGCTACAATCATCATACCAGTTACATCTTCCATCGCCAGAACTATGATGGGAGGAAATTCCTCGAGTCCTATGCTGTCGGTGATATAGATTTGCCGAGCGTTGAGGATGATGACCTTGCGTCCAATGCCGGGAAAGTCATGGGCGACTTGAAATCCTTTAAAAAAAGTACTTTTAGGTAAAATACTTTCAAGAAGTATTCGTAGCTCGGGGATATCCCACTGGTTGTTGCCAAGCTCGTATACAATCTTACCTTCGGTATCTTTAAGGTTGACTGAAAATATTTTATAAAAAGCTTCGTTGGCGGCCAATACTCGAAGATCCGCATCAAGAATAAGAACAGGCCCGTGCACGACATCAACCACGGTTTTGATATAGGTCCAGCTTTTTTCCCAAAAGCGCCCAAAAAAATCAGCCTCCGGCGGTTTGTTGCTTTCTCCCAAGTATTTTCTGATTGTTTTCATATACTGAATCCTAGCATACTATTGTGTTCTTTATTGCAAACTAGAGAAAGAACTCACAGCTTTACAGGTTTTATTTTTGCATGCGTAGTATACTAAAGGTATGAAAAATCCACTCGTTATCATCGGTATTGTGGTCGTACTCATTATTGGGTTTGTGGTACTGCGCGAGCAGGGGATTTTTGCACCAGCTGAGAAAATATATATTGCGGCTGAAGGTGACGGCAAGATTGTCGTCGTGGATCCCGCAAAAAAATCTATCATCACATCGATTGACCTTGGTATCGAGCATGATGGTGGTCGCGTACCGTTTTATCCGCACAATGTGCAGGTAGCGCCTGACGGCAAGAGTGTATGGGTGACTGCCAATAGTGGCAAACACGAAGGCCATAGCGGTGGCATGATACCCACAGCGCTCGCGCATGGTGAGGCCGATGTGGGCTCTGAGCCTGATGAGGTTATTGTCATCAATCCGCTGACTGATCGTATCAAAGCGCGTATCCAGCTCGATAAGGGCGTGCAGGGCGCGCATGTGGTTGTTGCAACTGATGGGTCATATGCCTATGCCTCCGCGCAAAAGGTCGGCATTATCTACAAAATCAATGCCAAGACCTTTACTATTGAGAAAAAAATACCCGCGCCTGGGGCAAGCCAACCACACGGTATGCGCATCTCGCCCGATGGCAAGATTTTGTATGTAGCACTGCTCACGGGCCAAGCGCTTGGTATGCTTGATACTGCCACAGATAAACTCACACAGATATCAATGCCTGGCCAAGCGGTTCAGACCGGGATCACACCTGATGGTAAGACGGCGATGGTGTCTCTCTATGATAGCAAGCAGTTGGCGCTCTATCGCGTGGACAGCAAGTCAACCGTCATGATAGATTTGCCATCGACCGCACAAGGTCCTATCCAAATGTATCCTACGCCTGATTCTAAATTTGTGTATCTTGCTGATCAGGGATATTACTTTGGCCAACCGCAAAATGACAAACTATACAAAATAGAAGTCGCCACGGGTAAGATCGTCAAAGAGATTATGGCAGGTGCCGCACCGCATGGCGTTATAGTTTCTCAAGACGGCAAGTTTGTCTATGTCACAAATCTTATGAGTGAAGATATGAGTATCATTGATACAGCTACCGATAGTGAGGTCGGTAAAATCACGATAGGTAAAGAGCCCAATGGTATTAGCATCTGGTCAAAGAAATTAGGAGGCACGCCCTAATATGACAAATGGAATGGACAAGTACTCATATCATTATTATGGTGACGTTGTGCGTCAGCTTTTCATTGCCGCAGGTATTCTCATGGCAGTTACCTTTCCGTTTTTTGAGCATCTTCTTCCTGGTCCGTATCTCGTTTCTATTCTCATAATACTTGTGGTAAATATTGCGGCGGGGCTTACCAACCCGCGTCAGCCTTGGGTCATAGGTTTTGACGTGGTACTGTCCATGTTTACTTTCATCATTTTTGAATATCATGCTGTCACGAATTATCCTGATAAGACTGACCCGCTTTATTGGATTACACAAGTAATCGCTATTATTTTTTTTATGGCGCTCTATTTTAGCATCAAGTCGGCGCGGGGAGCGTTTTTACAAGGTAAATAATAAAATAATATGGATACACTTTTTGCAAAATGTGCGCTTACGCTTACGCGCGTATCACTTGGGTGGCTTATGTTCTACGCAGGTATTACCAAGGTTATGAATCCCGCGTGGTCGGCAGAGTTTTATCTCAAGGGCGCCAAAACCTTTGGTGGGTTTTATAACTGGCTCTTGAGCTCATCACTCATGCCCGCGGTTAATCTCACCAATGCGTGGGGGCTCACGTTACTCGGTATCTCACTCATCGTAGGGCTTGGTGTGCGGTTAAGCTCGATGCTTGGTGCAGTACTTATGCTGCTCTATTATTTTCCGGTTCTTTCGTTTCCATACGTGGGCGAACATTCGTATATCGTAGATGATCATATTATCTATGCATTACTTCTCGTCTTTTTTGCCGCAGCGCGTGTAGGACGCATATGGGGGCTCGATAAGCTCCACGGCATGAAATGGTTTGGATAGTTTTTGACTTTGTAGTCGCTTCGGCATAGCGTAAGGACAGGAGTTCATCACTTAACGAGGGGGTGTCTCATGCGACGCATTTTGTGTGCGATACTGTTCGTGGTTGCTTTTGCGGGCATCGCGCGTGCGGAACCCAAACCTCTCGTCCTCACCGTGCATCAGCTCACGGCTGCCGAGCACGAAGCGCTCTCGGCATTGCTCGCTCGCGTGCTCACCAATGTGCTGGGTGCAGATATCACCAAGCTTGTCACCGCCAAGGTGCGCTACCACTACGAGGGCGATAGCAATCCAGCCGCGGTCGTGTGCGAATCCTACGATATCGATGTGCCACTGCCGGGCGCCATCTACAAGCACCAGTGGCACGGCGTAGAGGAGCTCTTTGGCACAAATCTCGCGCTGGAGGCGACAAGTACCATGTTCATCGGCCGCGCGTTGCCAAGCGACACGCTCGTGTTCGTACGACTCGTAGGGCCGCCCGTCATCAAATTCGTCACGGTTGTGGGCGGTACACTCATCACCATCGCGCCGGGGCAGGTTCTCGTATACCGCGAGTATACAGAAGCCTGACCGGCGTTTTTTCTTTTCAAGTGGGCATTAGGCAGGGTATACTGCAAACAATGTATGATGCTATAGCAAATGCCGCCGAACAGCTGTTGTGGAAGCCCGAGATCGAGCGACCAGCTGATTTTTCAAAACTTCATTACTCTATAGTGGCAGGTATGGGCGGCTCAGCACTTGCTGCTGATCTTATACCTACCATATGGCCGACTAAAAAAATTTTTGCCCATCGTGATTATGGCCTACCTTCAAATGAAGGTGATGCTTTGATAATCGCAAGCTCATATTCAGGTAATACGGAAGAAACGATAGACGCCTTTCGTACTGCTCGCAAAGGAAAATTACCCACTGCCGTTATTACTACGGGTGGCGAGCTCGCACGCTTAGCAGAAGCCGAAGAAATGCCGCTCGTACGTTTGCCACAGACGGGGATTCAGCCCCGCGCCGCGCGCGGATACAGCATGCGCGCCGTTCTTGCTCTTTTAGGTAGTGAAAAAGAGCTAGAAGAACTCGCGGCTTTTGGTAAAAAGTGGGATCCACGCGGTATTGAGGAGGCGGGCAAACGACTCGCATCTCGGATTCATGGCAAGACGCCCATCATTTATACTTCTGAGCGTAATCGCGCTATCGGATACAACTGGAAGATTGTGTTTAATGAGACGGGTAAAATCCCTGCGTTTGCTAACGCTATTCCTGAGCAAAATCACAACGAGATAAATGCGTTTGGTAATGTGCTCGCGGGCAACGCGTTTGCATTTATGATCATACGTGATCCCGAGGATCATCCACGTGTTGCGCGCCGCATGGAGGTGCTGGAAAAAATATTATTGAGTAAAGGATGGCCGGTAGAAGTTATCTCGCCTGAGGGTTCTTCGCGTGTTGCATTCGTGCACAACGCGCTTACGCTTGGCGACTGGACGGGGTATCATGTCGCAATGCTTGCCAATCATGATCCCGAGGCGGTGCCAGCGGTAGAGGCGTTTAAGAAAATGCTGTAGAGAAATAAGATATGCAAAGCTTTTTTGGATCATGGCAGGGGAGAATCGCGGCATTGTTGTTAGTGGCAGGGGGGGCTTTTTTGATTTTTTCCTACACGCCCCAATCACCCGCTGGTGGCGAGCGCGAGCTCTCACGTATCTTTACCGAACCAAAACCCTACGGTTCGCTCGATGATCTTATGCGCGTCAAAGATACTGACTGCATCGACTTTAATTGCTTTGAAGAATATTTTATGAGTATCACACTCGAATATGGGCCGGAGCCAGCGCTTTTGTTGCTCGCGCGTTATCAGGAGACGGGTAAGATCGCGCGCTCGCTCGACGATCATCAGTTGGCACATCGCATCGGCCGCAAGACTGCCGAACAGTTTGGCGTGAATCCTCAGGCGTTTGACTTGTGTGGCACTACCTTTAACTACGGCTGTCAGCATGGCTTTTTTGAATATGTACTTGGACGTACTGATACAACCAAAGACGCCGCTACCCTCATTTGCGAGTCAATTGATAGTTCAAAGCCTCCAAAATCACGTTTTTATTGCTATCACGGCGTAGGGCATGGTGTGATGATGGCGCGCGCCAATGATATTTTTGCGTCAGTCAAAGAGTGCGATACGCTCATAGACGCTACTGCGCAGGACGGCTGTTGGCAAGGAGCCTTTATGGAAAATGTAAATGCTGGCATGAAGGGCGAATCAAAAGAAGGCGTGTTCTCCGAGACTGATCCCTTGGCGCCTTGTACCAATGTTGATGACAAATATAGACATGAATGTTTTATTAATCACGCAGGCTGGCTCATGCGCTTTTTTAGCAATAACACCGCCAAGGCATCAGAGTCATGTCTCAAGGCGCCCGAGGCGCATCAGAGCGCGTGCGCGCAAAGCATCGGTCTTATGGTGACCAATCCATCGTGGCAAGCATCGCTCTTGCCGAACACGGGTGCAAAAAGTTTTGAAGATGCGAGTTGGGCGATATGCAATATGTTTCCGCGCGAGTTGCGCCTTGATTGTATGATTGGTGCGGTTGATAATCTGGTAAACTTTGACGAGCTTAAAGGTACGCGGGTGGCAGCGTTTTGTAAACGCGCTCCCGCCGACCTTGCTGATAATTGTTGGCGTGTATTTGGTAGCAACCTCACTCGGCAAACAACCGACCAAGGCCTTATCCGCCAAGTATGCCTTGATACCGCACCCTCAACATACCAGCAGATGTGTCTCGGTGGCGCAGGGATAAATCCATGAGTAAAAAAGATAATCAACCAACATCGGGAGATCAAAAGTGGCGTGCCGCGTTTTTTATCATACTCGCAGCTGTGATCGGATATTTTGCCGCTACCTGGAATGGGTCAGTGGGTGATGACAGCTCGACATCGGTGACAAAGAAAAAGGTTGAGTACACCTACAACGAGGCTATCAGTGAGGATGATGAGACGGTATGGAGTGACGAGCCTTCTCTATACTCGTATGTCAAAAAATTTGGTCCCAAACGAACCATGACACACCTCCATGCACTTTCTGCAAAATATGGTGATTGTCATGAGACGGCGCACAAGGCCGGGCGTTTTTCGTATGACATCTATGATGCAAAGTCATTTCAAGAGTGCAGCGCTGAATGCCATTCAGGTTGCTATCACGGTGCAACCGAGGCATATTTTCGTGATCACGGTACCGCGAATCTCCAGCAAGACTTGCAGACTATTTGTTCATCAGATCTCAACGCATTTTTCAGCCACCAGTGTCTTCACGGTATCGGTCATGGTCTTATGGCATGGTCAAACTACGATATCCATGATGCTGTTAAAAGTTGCGATCTTTTAGATAGGGGACAATCGTCATGTTGGACAGGCGTCTTTATGGAAAACATTGTAGGAGGGTTAGGTGCCCAAGAAGGGCACAAATCAAACTATTTGAGTGATGATCCGCTCTTTCCATGCAATGATCCCAAACTTAGCGAGCAATACAAATCATCATGTTATTTTTTGCAGACAAGCCGCATGATGCAGCTTTTTGTTGGTGACTTCAAAAAAATTGCTGATGCATGTAGTACGGCGCCGCAAACCTATCAACGATCGTGTTTTGAGAGTATGGGGCGTGATGTAGGTGGCGTGCATCGTGCGCGACCCGTTGATGCGATCGCACAGTGCCGGCATGCGCCGTACGGTGATATGCGTATCGGGTGCCTTATCGGTGCCGCGCAAGATACTTTTTGGGATCCGTCGGGGCAGGACAACGCGCTGGGCTTTTGTAAAACGCTGACTGATAAAAAAGAAAAAGATGCTTGCTACAATGTGATTTTTGGCCGTGCACCGGAAGTACTTGGTTCAAAAGATGCTATCACGTCATTTTGTAGCAAGGCAGAATCTACATATCGTGAACAATGTTTGGCCTATGCTCGCTAGATTCTCTCAGGCGCGTTTTCCAATCGTCCTCGCGTTGCTCGCTGCAGCGGTTCTTTTAAATGTATTTGCGCTATCCATTTACAATAATGGTGGCTATCATGAAGACGTTTTCTATCGTTGGATTGTATCACTCATTCTCGGTGCAGGCGCATTTTTATTACTGACTGACAAAAAATCGAGTTGGCGACTCGGATTAACGCGATTCGATATCTACTTGATTTTTGGCCTCGTGTTGATGTTTATACCAGTTTATTTTTCTACGCTTTACTATATACCTTTTCAGCTCAATACCGATGAACCGACAATCATGCATTTTTCAAAAGAAGCTGTCTACGGTTCGTCATTTGATCCATTTGGGATTACCAACTATTTTCGTTATCCTGCTCTGATTTTTGTGATATTTGGAGGTATTGCTGATTGGTTGGGCGGTATCAGTCTCTATACCTTTCGAGTGGTGCACGCATCGTCAGCGATTCTTATTATTGTATTTAGTTATCTTCTACTGCGACTTGCAGCACTGGCCGCTGATCGTAAACATATAGTCGCAGCATACCTTTTACCGTTCGCGGGCGCTGCGATTGTTGGTTTCAATCACGCGCTCATGGCGGTCAGTAGGATGGCCATGCGAGACAATTCCGCGCTGCTCATCGAGGTTATTGCATTTACATTGCTCGGATTCGGCATCTTGCGTAAAAATTGGTTTTTGCTGTTTATGGGCGCGCTTGCAGTCGGATTATCTTTTTACGTCTACCTACCAGCTCGTATCATTATTGTGTTATGGGCCCTGTTCTTGGGCGGACTCGGTACGTTTTTTGATACCAAATATCATTGGCTCGATATCTGTGCGGCAGGCGCTATCACGATACTTGGCGTCTTTTTGGTTGTCTCTCCGCTTCTACTTGCAACTCTTGCCGCAGAAGAGACCGAATTTACCGATATCAGCAACAAATTTTTGTTTTCCAAGCAAGCTCAGCAAGAGCAGCAAGCTTGGGTGGGGGCAGCAAGTATTGCTGACGGCTTACGCATCAACACCATGCAGGGACTTACAATGTTTAACAACAACTTGCATGATCATAACTACGTATACCCAAACTATGGCCATGGGTTTGTCGATCCACTCACCGGCATCTTGATCTGGATCGGTCTTGCCTCTGTGCTTATGCGGTGGGCACGGAAAAGTGAGCAGATGGAATTTCATCTCTTTTTTGTAGGATGTTTTGTTGTGCTCTGGTTGGTATTGAGTTTCTTCTTCAACAAAAATCCGCATTACAACCGGTTACTTTCGACGTTGCCGTTTGTCGCATTTCTTGCGAGCGAGGCTCTGTATATGCTGGGCAATCTTGCTGCCAGTATTATCAAAAAATTTATAAAACTTTCACTACCTCTCGCGGCTCTATGTGTCGTCGCAGGTACCTTGGGTATTGTAGTATGGAATCTTTCTATTTTTTCAGATTTCGTAACCAAAGGCCTTAGAGACGGTGACGCACTCGGGGCAACTGCTCGCTATACCGAAGAAAAACGAGAAATGCCCGGATACTCATTTTATCTGGCGGCAGATGCGCAAAATCCCTACTATACATGGGGTATCGAAGGGCAGTGGCGTGGTTGGCTTGGAACATTTGTCGGCAAGGATCAGCATTCTACCGTCGTGCATCCTGACATGTTGTCATACGAAGAGCTACAGATTCCGTTTACATTGTTTATGAATAAAAGTGTTTGGGATCAGCAAGAATATGCATTGCGCGCGCGTTACCCTGGTGGTACGTTTATTTCCATGGTTCCCAATGGTACGCGCGTAGCATATGAAGTATTGGGTGGTATGCGTCTCTTGGAGCAATAATATGGATTCAAATACTAAAATTTTACTCATAGCAGTCGTAGTCGGTCTTGCCGTATTTGTCGCGGTAACTTATTGGCCGCAAAATGGTGTGCTTTTGAGTGGCGGTACAGAAATTGTTATGAAAAATAAGTCATATACACCAAAGAATCTTCGTATCAAGGTAGGTGAGCGTGTGACGTTTACCAATAGCGATACGAGCGAGGCGTATTGGCCTGCGTCTAACATTCATCCGACCCATGAGATTTATAGTGAATTTGATCCGCAAAAACCAGTATCCGCGGGGGCTTCTTGGTCGTTTGTCTTTGATAAAAAGGGCGAATGGAAGTATCATGACCATCTCTTTCCTGAAATTGTCGGTACGATTGTGGTAGAATAATCGCATGATTAAAATTGTCGAAGTCACGTCACCGGGTTGCTCGCATTGCGCGGCTGCCAAAAAGATTCTCGAGGGCGATATTCGTACCCAATTTCCTGATATCGATATTCAATATATTGACGTACTGACGCCAGAGGGCCAAAAGCTCGTGGGAGAGTTTGGTATCATGTCATCACCGGGCATTTTGGTAAATGGCGAGCTCTTTGCGGTAGGTGGTCTCGATAAAAACAAGCTTATCGCCAAGATCAAGGAGCTCAAAGGATAGATTTTCTGATCAGGTCCGCGATGCTACGGGGTGACTATGTTTTTACTTGATGATAGAGAGATGCGTGATGTGCCGGGTAAGGGCAAGGGAGTGTTTGCGCTCAAAGATATACCTGCTGGCACACTGATCGGTGATTATTTGGGTTTAGTTATTTCTAATAGTGAGATTGATGAAAAGCGCCAAGGGCTCTATTCGATGACGCTCAACGAACAGCTTGCGATTCTGGGCGACCCCAACGAAGACGGTATACATCTTATCAATCAGTCGTGTGAGCCAAACTGCGCGATGTATCCACTCGGTGATCACACGGTGTATTTTGCGCGTCGTAAGATATTTGCTGGAGAAGAATTTACCGTTTCATATCTTATTGGTCCGCCCGATGCAGAATGCAATCCTTGCACTCATCAGTGTGCATGCGGCGCACTTTCATGTCGAGGGTCACTTCACTGTTCTGAAGCTGAACTCAATGCGTTTTTAGCGTTTGAGCGCGCTGAATTAAAGAAGCAAGACAATTTTGCGGAACGCTTTTTATATGAGGTAGGTAAAAAGCTTGAGCCGCTGGCTTCATATCCAAAAGAGATCGCCGATCATCCGATCTACCCGATATTTGCCGCGGCAGACAGGCCGGCGTTTGAGCTTTCGGGTAAGGCAACACTTGAACATATTCGCAAAAGTATGCGTGCCGAGGGGAGGCGCTGTCGAGTATCTGCGCTAGACGCTGAAATCTATGCAGTATTTGCTCAAGAAGTCCGTGTGCGATACGTATGAGTTCTCGTGGCACATTTGATTCTTTTGTACCACGCGCGTATCTTCGCGACCACTACTCTGCGCTGACGCGCGATACGCAGTTCATGCTGCGTTTTTTCAATGAGGCTTATCGTACGATCGCCAAGAAAGATCTCCGTATACTCGAGGTGGGTGGCGGTGCTACCCTCTATCAGCTTATGAGCGCCGCACCTCATGCTCGAGAGATTATATTTACTGATATGTTGTCGGAAAATTTATCCGAGGTAGAGAGGTGGAAAGCTTGCGATAAAAAAGCTTTTTCCTGGAAACGTTATTTTGACTACGTTGCCCGCTATACAGGCATTCATCCTACAACGCTTGAATCGCGCCTTCGCGTTGCGCTCAAGCGTATCACGGTGTTAGATGTTTTGGCACCAGGCAAGGTATGGCGGCGCGAGCAAAAAAAGTTTGATGTGGTTTCAAGTCATTTTTGCCCCGAGTCTATCACGAGTGACCGCAAAGAATTTTTACGGGCCTTCGGCAATGTTGTCAGTTTTGTAAAACCTCGTGGCGCGCTTGTGATGAGTTTTTTAAAAGAAGCCACCAATTATCATGCAGGGACACATTCATTTCCCGCATATCCTATCAAGGAAGATGATATTCGCCAGATCCTCAAGAAAAAAGGTTTTCATTTTATCGAAATACAGAGCATTGATATAACCGAGCGCAAAGATCACAATGCGCTCATGTGCGTGCTCGCTCTGCGATGACAAGCACATTGTTCTTCATGATATAGTAAATATATGAGCGAAAAGCCCTCTTATCTCCCTGATGAATCACAGGAAAAGTTGCCCGTCGTTGCTGATCGGGCAAAAGTTTTTGAAGGTGAGACGCCCGAAGAGTCGCTCCGCGCGTGGGAGCCCGTGTTTCAATTTGCACGCGAAGGATATCGTGAACTTCGCAGAGATGTGCCGATTCCTGAACATCCCGAGACAGCGAGTGAAATGGTGAGAACTGTACAAGATGAGATTTATGACCGCACCGCAAACTACATACCCAAGGTTCTTGAAAAAACTTCGTGGGGTGGAGACGAACGGGCGTTTATCGAGGCGGTCACCGAGAGAAACTATTCCGGCATCAATCTCAAAGACGCGGCGATGACCAAGACTGCGTTGGGGTTGAGTCTGGTCTCTGAGCGTGCGGGGGCGGCAACTATGAGTGAAGCACTCAAGTCGCTCTCTCCCGAAGATCTTGAGCGCTTTGGTATGGATGGGGAGGTGCGTGATATTTTAGCCGATTCGATACCACGGTTTACGGCATCAAACGCCGAGTATATGCGTCTCTGGGCGCGCGCGTTGGGTGGTGAGGGTAGGGCAGATCGGCCCGTAGACGCGGTGCGCGAGCATGTGCGCATGGGCCGAGCGCTCGAAGACATGAAGACGCGATTTGCAGATACCAAGTGGCTTGAGGGCTTTGGCGATGCTCGTGAAGAATTTTTAGGATATCTTGAAAAACTCGAAGGCGCGTATCGCCCATTTAACAAAGACGGCGAGCCCTATACACGCGTGTATCGTGACCGACTGATAAAAGAAGCGTACGATTCGTTTCTTGATTTTTATAAAGCTCACCCCGAATTCCCTTTGGTACTGATACCGCAAAATGATTCGATATTGGGTGAAGATGTTGAGGTTGAGGGAAGTCTCGGCTATGACCCTGAAATACGCATACTCTGGCAGTCAGAGCGCGAGCGCGAGATCGCGGGTACGGTAGAAGGGTTGCGGGGCGACTTTACGAGCGCGCTTGGTGAACTCTTTCCTGATCTTGTCAAAGAAGAAGATTTACGGGTAGTAGAGAAGAGTCGTGCGATTGTGGGCAATGATCTTGCGGCGCTCGGCGCCAATATGAAATTTCGGGGTGTGGCGCAAGAAGGAGAAGACCGTAACTGGAATATCCTCATAGAAAACGCTCAATGGCGCGAATACACGCGGCCCGCCAAAGAAAAGCTCAAAAAACTTATACCAGCCCAGATGCATGATCTTGTCGATGACTCTTCGTTTGGTGATTTGATGAATATGCTCTCGTTTTTTCATGAGTTTGTTCATCGAATATATTCTGATCAGAGCAAGTCAGCCGAGCGACTCGGGGATCTCAATGACCGCTTTGCTGAGACAAAATCTGATACGGTAGCACGCACGGTGTTTTCGCGCGTGATGAACGGCGAGGCAGAGCGCCGGTTTGGCTCACGCGCCCAAGAGGCTATGAATCTCGCGATGCTAGGCGACGACTTGGTAAATTATTATGACGGCAACCCCGAGGGAGAAGATGCGGCCTATTGGTTTGGCGCTTCCTCACGTCTCACAATCCTTGCTGAGCAGGGTATGTTTATCAAGACACAGGACGGTGTTGGTATCGATCAAGAAAAGCTCAAAGAAAATTGGAGTACGATACTGGTGCCTTACGCGCGTGAGATTCTTGAGATGTATGCCAAGGCCGAGTCTGACCTCAAGGGCGCGAAAAAAATCGCAGCGCGCTTTGAAGAAGTACCCAAAGAACCAATCATAGATGAGGTGGGACGCTCTTTTGCTTCCGAAAAATAAGTATTTCTTTCATGCCCACTCCAGCAAAGCATTTTGATCGCGCGTATTATCATTCGGGCAATTATGACGCCTACGAGGACGACGTGCGCTCGTGGGTGGCGCCGGTTGCTCGTAAAATCGTACGCCTTACCTCCACACTCAAACATCCAAAGATTCTTGATGCCGGTTGCGCGCATGGTTTTTTGCTTGAAGAATTACAGGACAAATATGGTTTTGCGGTTGCTGGTATTGAATATTCGCAGCATGCAGCACGTACTGCCCAACCCACGGTAAAAAAATATATTAAAAACGGCAGTATCCTCCAAAAAACTCTTTTTTCAAAGGGCGCATTTGATGTGGTGACTTGCTTTGATGTGGTTGAATATTTAAGCGAAGAGGAGACCGAAAAGGCACTTGCGAATCTCGCGCGGTGGAGTAGAAGATATATACTTTTTTCGGCACTCTATCGTCATTCACTCCAATCATCGCAAAAAAGAAATCCTGATCCATTGCGTCGCACCACGCTCTCGCAGAAAGAATATGTTGATATTTTTAGAAAAAACAACGCAGGGCTACTCGAAAAGCGCAATTTAGGTAACGGAGGTGACATTCTTATTTTTCAGAAACGTACCTAGTGCAAGAAATATCTTTACATTTCTTTTTTGCGGCGTAGAATAAAAAGTGAACATGGACGCGAAGAGTAACGGTGATCAAAAAATTTCCAAAAAATTCCTCTTTGTCTCTTGGGAAAGTTTGTCAGGCGATCTTGCGTGGCAGATTCAAAAAGAGGGCAACGAAGTAAAGGTATTCATCGACGAGGCAGACGATAAAGATGTCTACGATGGATTTCTGGAAAAAGTAGATGATTGGAAGGCACACAAAGATTGGGCCGATATTATTGTGTTTGATGACATTGGATTTGGGCGCGCGGCTGATGCGTTGCGTAGAGAGGGCAAAGCAGTAGTAGGCGGCAGTATGTATACCGATATGCTCGAGAGCGACCGTGAATTTGGCCAGACTGAGATGAAGTCAGTAGGCATGAACGTCCTCTCACACTGGAATTTTACTGATTTTGAAGAGGCGCTCAAATTTTTACGCGAAAACCCCGGCCGTTACGTATTTAAGCCATCTGGTAATATCTCGTCAGATCAAAAGGGTATTCTTTTTATTGGCCAAGAAGAAGATGGTAAGGACATTATCGAGGTCATCGAGCACAATAAAAAGACGTGGTCAAAAAAAATCAAAAACTTTCAATTGCAAAAAGTAGCGGTCGGTGTAGAGATCGCGGTGGGCGCGTTTTTTAACGGTACAGACTTTATCAGCCCTATCAATATCAATTTTGAACACAAAAAGCTATTTCCAGGAGACATCGGTCCGTATACAGGCGAGATGGGTACGCTTATGTTTTGGTCAGAGCCAAACAATGCATTTCGCCTTACACTCGAACGCATGCGCGAAAAACTTGCTGAGGCAAAATACGTAGGATATATAGACATTAACTGCATCGCGAACTCCAAAGGCATTTTTCCGCTCGAGTTCACTGCGCGCTTTGGCTACCCCACTATCAGTATCCAAATGGAGGGCGTGACATCAAGCTGGGGTGATTTTATGGCAGCGATTGCTACGGGTCAGCCCTTTGACCTTAAGACCAAGCGCGGTTTTCAGGTGGGTGTAGTAGTTGCAGTGCCACCCTTTCCCTACGATGACAAAAAAGAGTTTGCTATCTATAAAGATTCTTCTATCTTGTTTAAAAAACCCAATACCGAGGGTGTGCATCTGGGTGATGTGAAGTTTGTTGATGGTGACTGGCATTTGGCGGGGCAATCTGGCTATGCACTGGTGGTCACAGGATCAAATGGTACGGTAGAGGAGGCGCGACACCAAGCGTATAAGCGTATCAAAAATATTCGTCTTCAAAATATGTTTTATCGTACTGATATTGGACTCAAGTGGTATCACGAGTCTGATCAATTGCAAACGTGGGGGATTTTATAATGAGTCGCTCACTTGTCGTGCGAAGCGCAGGGATGGTACTTTTGGCAGTCTTTTTGTTTTTGGGCTGGGGGTTCGGCGTCATTTTTCCGCCGGTGCCCCAAAACCCCGTGGTACGCATTGATCGCGGCATGAATGCCGAACAAATAGGCGTGCGCCTCAAAGAAGCTGGCGTTGTTCGCTCGCGCATTTTCTTTGTGTGGGCAGCATATTTGTCAGATAGACAAGATCGGTTGGGCGCCGGTTCATTTGAATTTGTGGGTCCTCAATCAACCTTTTCAGTGCTTGAGGCGCTCCTTGCACAAAAGGGAGAGCGGGCAATTTTGATTACGGAGGGCTCTACCGTGCGTGATATTGCATCAGCTCTCGCGTCAGCTGGCATGTCAGCGGGCGCGCGTTTTGAGGAGATAGCATTAGATCATGAAGGGTACTTGTTTCCTGATACCTATCGTTTTTATGATTCCGCGTCAGCCGAAGAGGTAGCAAGGGTGATGCAAAAAGAATTTGCAGAAAAAATGAAACCTTTTGAGGCAGATATGAAGGCGAGTGGCAGGACAACTCAAGATATTATCACCATGGCATCAATCATCGAACGCGAGGTGCGTACCCCGCGTGACAAAGCGCTCATCTCAGGTATTTTGTGGAAACGTATCCGCGAAGGCATGCCGCTACAGGTTGATGCGACACTTTTTTATGTGACCGGCAAGGCAAGTCATGAGCTGGGTGCTGATGAGCTTGAGAGCGAATCTCCATATAATACTTATAAACACAAAGGTTTACCTCCTACGCCCATTTCAAACCCCGGTCTTGAATCAATCAAAGCAGCTATCAACCCCGTTTCTTCGGCATACTATTTTTATCTCTCAGACAAAGACGGTACCACTCATTACGCGCGCACTTTTGACGAACATAAGAAAAACAAAGCCCTCTACCTCAAATAGGTTTTTTGTGGTATAGTTTTGCGCACATGAATGGCGCAAAGAAAAAAGTATTTGTAGGGATGTCCGGCGGTGTTGATTCATCAGTAGCCGCGGCACTCTTAAAAGAGCAGGGCTATGATGTGCATGGTGTTTTTATGCAGGGTTGGCAAAACCCGCATTTTGAGTGCACCTGGAAAGAAGACCGGCAGGACGCCGCGCGCGTGGCGGGTATTTTAGATATTCCATTTCGTGTGTTAGATTTTTCGCGCGAATACTACGAAAAAGTAGTGGCGTATTTGATTGATGAATATAAATCAGGCCGCACACCCAACCCAGATGTGATGTGCAACCGCGAGATCAAGTTTGGCTTGTTTTATGATTGGGCGCGCGAACAAGGTGCAGACTTTGTCTCAACCGGTCACTATATTCGTCGTGATGGAGATTGTCTTTTGGCAGCAAAAGATACCAATAAAGATCAAACCTATTTTTTGTGGACGCTCACGCCAGAGATTGCAGCACACTCGCTTTTCCCCGTGGGTGAATACACCAAGCCCGAGGTACGTAGCATTGCTGAAAAATATAAGCTACCTACGGCATCAAAAAAAGATTCGCAGGGCATTTGCTTTGTGGGCAAGGGGAGTATTGCTGACTTTCTGCGCGATCATATCAAAACTACGCGCGGTGATATTCGCACGGCTGACGGCGCCAAAATTGGCGAGCATGACGGTGTAGAGCTTTTTACGATCGGTCAGCGCCACGGCATCGGTACGCCGGGCGGTTCGGGTGAACCCTACTATGTGGCCGCCAAAGATGCCTCGACGGGCACGCTCACGGTCGCCCAGAGTGACAGCGATCCCACGCTCTACAAAAAAGAAATTCAGTATCAAGGCGCCAATTGGCTCAAGGCGCCGGCCGCTTTTCCGTTTGTATGTGAGGCACGTATTCGCTATCGTGCGCCACTCGCGCTATGTACGGTGTATGAAGACCGCGTAGTATTTGACAATCCCCAGCGTGCGATCGCCCCCGGTCAGTCAGTTGTTTTTTATCGCAACGGCGAACTGTTGGGTGGCGGTGTGATTCAATAAATTTTTACAAAAAAATCCCCATGCGCGATGATGCTGCGCATGGGGCCTTTCGTGCTTGTGCGATGGATTGGGATCAGTCGGCGGCGGTGTCTTCGCCGCTCCCGTTCTCCTCGATGGGAACGGTCGTGAGTCGTCGCGTCCTCCGTCCGCGGTTCACGTGAGCGACCATCAGGTTGTAGAGGATGGCGCCGCCCGCACCGCCGGAGCTCGCCAGGTGTCCCACTTGCGGATCTCCGACAGGGAACTGCTTGAGCTTGCGTTTGGTGTCGCTGTCGACCACGAAGCGGTTCTCGCGGAAGAAGTAGCGATGGTGGGTCGAGAAGAGGTTCGCGAGGCTCCGCAGGTACGTCAGACGCAGATGCACGGCGCCGTGGTAGACCACGTTGCGCACGCCCCAGCAGAAGTCGACGAGATCGAAGAAGGATCGTACGTTGTCGCGGAAGATGTTCTTGCCCGTCCGCTCGAACGTGGTGTCGAGAGCTGAAGCGAGCTCGGTTACGCGGTTGCTTCTGCCCGGGCCGATGTGGCTGTGCAGCCAGCCGGTTGCTTTGAGCAGGGTGGTGGCGTGCAGCACGTCGCTTCTGCGCATACGCTGCGTCCAGCAGACCCGGCCGTGAAGGGCGAAGCCCCGATCGTGCTCGGTCATGTTGTGGAGTGCGCTGATGGAGGGCGAGGTGTGTCGGAGGTTTCGCGCGATGATGTTCGGCGAGACCTTGACTCGCTCGGCGTTGAGCACGAGGAATTGCTCGCGCTCCCACTCTTCGTTGGTGCCGAAGTGGATGGTGGCGCCGAGTCGCGGCGGCTTGTCGGGGTGCTCGGCGAAGTAGTGCTTTGCCGCCGAAACACGCTGGAGGCCGTCCACGATGTAGACGGGGTCTCGCAGGGCGAAGGCCTCGTCTATCTCGTTGAGACGATGTCCGCGCATCCCGAGGATGACGTCAGGGACGCTACCCGCCTCGAAGGCCTTGACGAGGCTGTCGAACGAAGTGCCTGCCAGGACCTCGCGCTGGTAGTCGTCAGCGAGGAGATGGCAGAGAGACGCCGGATCCAGCGCACCGCGCAGGATGACGTCCTTACCAACTTCGTCGAGAGCTCCTCGGAGGATTCTCACGATGTTTCCCATGATGCAAAGAGCCTTTCTGTCGGTTACAGTCCTACGTATGAGGGCCAACCGACTCTAGGGTGTCTCAAAATAAGATAATGATTTTATCCTATTTTGTCAAGTATTTTTATATTAAAATAAATATATGCCAGACAAGATTATTTTTATCGCCGAGGTAAAGACGCAATCACCGTTTGGGTTCCGTGCACAAAAATCATGGGAAGAACTCTTTGATAGTGCCAACACGCATGGCGACTGGCTTTCAATTCACACTGATCCGCGGTGGGGCGGCTCATTTGAGCTTTTAGCAAAGGCACGCGCGCAAACTCAAAAACCCATACTCGCCAAAGGCATTCACAGAGATGATGATGATATCCGCCGCGCTCTTGGGTGTGGTGCAGATTTTGTACTGGTAGTAGGACGCATGCCTGATGTTGAGAGAGAAAAAATCATCATAGAACCCATGAGCATTGAGGAGCTTCAAAAGATACCATTAGAAGTTCGGGCGCTTTGGAATAGTCGTGACCTTGCCACGGGTGGGCTCAAAAAAGAAACATTTGCTGACGCAAGAAGTACTTTTAACGGCTGGCTTGTGCAGGCGAGCAATATCAAAAGTGTTGCTGATATTCAAAAGAGTGTTGACGCAATACTCGTTGGCGAGTATCTCGAAGAGTTTATAAAATCAACCAAATAAGTTATACTGCTCACTATGAAAGGCTCGGAAATACGGCAGAGATTTCTTGATTTTTTTGCAAAAAACGGGCATGCGATAGTGTCTTCGAGCCCACTCTTACCTGATGATCCGTCGGTACTTTTGACGACTGCGGGTATGCAGCAGTTTAAACCCTACTATACGGGGGCCGCTGATGCTTTGCGTGATTTTAAGTCACTCAATACTGCATCAAGTCAGAAATGTTTTCGCACCTCTGATATCGATGAGGTGGGTGATGATACGCACCTGACATTTTTTGAGATGCTTGGCAATTTTTCGTTTGGCGGGTACCTCAAAGAGGGCGCAATCAAACTCGCGCACGAATTTATTACCAAAGAGCTTGGTCTCGAGATCTCGTATGTCACGATCTTTGAGGGGTCACACGGTGTACCCAAAGACGAAGAGTCGCGTGCTGTCTGGCAGTCTCTTGGTGTTAAAGATATCCGTGAAGAGGGGATCGATGATGTTTTTTGGGGGCCCACCGGTACTTCAGGCCCCTGCGGCCCCACTACCGAGATTTACTGCACCAATGCCAATGGCAAAGATGTAGAGGTATGGAATTTAGTATTTAACCAATTTTTCTATGCGGGTTCGCGCGAAGAGCTTTTGGCGCAAGTACCCGGTAAATCGCTCGAACCGCTCAAAACAGCAGGCGTTGATACCGGCATGGGGCTTGAACGCTTGGTGATGATCGCGCAAAAAAAGCGCAATCTTTTCGAGACAGATCTCTTTGCGCCATTTTTGGAGCTTCTGCCACCAGCTCTTGATGAGCGTACGCGCCGCGTGATGGTAGATCATATTCGTGGCAGTGCATTTTTAATTGCTGACGGCGTGCGCCCATCAAATAAAGAATCGGGGTATATCTTACGCCGCCTCATGCGCCGTGTCTTTGCCTACGAGGAGCTCCACAAGATTCCCATACATGTCGTTGATGCGCTCGTGCATGATATTGTTCACGAATACGGCGAAACGTATAAAGATTTGGGTGCCAAAGCTGATACGGTGCGTTCTGAGGTGACCGCAGAACGTGAACGATTTTTACGTACGCTCAAGAGCGGCATCAAAGAAATGGAAAAACTTTCAGTCATCGATGCGACGGCGGCATTTAACCTCTATCAATCGTTTGGTATTTCGTATGAGATTATTAAAGACATAGCAAAAGATAAGGCTACTGGACTCGCACGCGAAGCTTTTGAGGCAGAACTTACGCGTCACCAAGAAAAATCGCGTCAGGGGGCTGAGAAAAAATTTGGCGGCCACGGCTTGATACTTGATACAGGCGAGCTCAAAGCAAAAAATGAAGAGGAACTCAAAAAAGTGACGCGTCTCCATTCGGCCACACATCTGCTGCAGGCCGCACTTCGCAAAGTATTGGGTGACGGCGTACACCAGATGGGCTCTGACATCACCGTAGAGCGTACGCGCTTTGATTTTGCCTTTGGGCGCAAGGTAACGCCCGATGAGCTGAAAAAGGTAGAAGACCTCGTCAACGGCGCTATCGAGAAAGATTATGCGGTCACCAAAAAGCTCATGCCGTTTGATGATGCGGTTAAAACAGGCGCGCTTTATTTTTTCAAAGAAAAGTATCCAGCCGAGGTCAATGTGTACACCTTCAGCACCCCTGACGAGTCCGAGGTCTTCTCACGTGAGTTTTGTGGAGGTCCGCATGTTACCCACACGCGTGAAATTGGAAAATTGCGTATACTGAAAGAAGAAGCGTCGTCAGCCGGTGTACGGCGCATTCGTGCTACAATAGAGCCATAATGTTTTTCAACAAATCGCAAAAGAAGGTTGGTCTTGCTTTTGATATTGGCACGGCGTCAGTGAGCGCCGCGCTCTTTGAGCTTCGGGGCGACGATCCAAAGCCACACGTACTCAAGATTTTTCGTAAGTTTTATACTGCTTCTCTCAAGCGCGATGCCTCACATTTTAGTAAATCAACCGTAGGCCAATTTTCAGCCATACTCAAAGATGTCGATACTGAGCTCAAAGGCGTGATGCCAGAAATATACGTGGTAGGTCTCTCATCAATTTTTTATCTTGGTAAGACCGAGCATGTCTATGAAAAGCGTCCTAAGCCGCGCGTGGTGACGGCTGCTGATACTGCAAGTTTTATCAATCAAGGTCAGCAAAAATTTTTGGCCGATATTGGCCATGGCGATGTGGTTATTATCGAAGAGGTTTTGATGCGCTCACTCCTCAATGGATATCGCGTTGATCAGCCTACTGGCAAGAGTGCCGAAGAGATCGAATCATGGATACATTTTGCGGGCACGTCACGCGAACTCTATGATACCTTTACCTCGGTCATCAAAAGCTCGCGTTCTGATGCCAAGATCCGTTTTTCTACTTTTCCGATTACTACGTGGCTTTTGATGCAGGAGGTTTTGGCGCCCGAACACTCAGCGATTATCGTTGATATCGGCGGAGAGCTCACTGAGGTCACTTTTTTGGTAGATGGCGTGATTACCGAGATTGTTTCATTGCCATTTGGCGTGCTCAATATTTTATTGCGTATAGCAGAGACCGAGCGTATAGATCTTGATAACGCGCTCTCGCTTCTCAAGACATACACAGGAAATACCCTCACGGCCGAGGCATCTACCAAGCTCCGTGGTATTATAAAAAAAGAAATGAAATCATGGGAGGAAGTTTTTGAGCGTGTCTGGCAGCGCGCGGGGCGCGACATGATGAGTGATGTCAAAATGATCTTCTTGGGCGGTGGTGCACTTATTGGTGATCTCAAGACAGCGGTAGCGCCGCCTCTCCTGCATCCCGATCTCGCGCGCGGACTTCATGTTTCAGTCATACAGCCCGATGCGTTTCAAGACAAATTCGGCACGTATGGCGCGTTTGATGGACCGGGTGACTTCGGTCTTATGTCACTTATCGCGAGTACGCGCTATTATAACTAAAGAATCTATGTTTTCTTCAGATAAAAATCAAAAACGCGTCATCTCTGATATTCGTCCTGCGGGTGGGACAAAAAAGCCGCCCATGTTGGTGCCCAAAAAACGACCACCCGAACAAGTCTCACATCATGAACGCCCCGAGCCGCTTCCTCCACGTCCACAAAAGATTCCTGAGCACCACACCAAGCGACGCTTTGGTTTACGTCAAGCTAGCATCATTGTAGGTGCGGTGGTGGTTATCGGCATCTCGGTATGGTGGTCGTCGACTCTTACGCTTGCCGTCAAAAAACAAGAACGCGAATTCAATATGGGCGAGGGTGTGCCGCTTTCAGTCGCTGCCAAAGAGTTTAAGACCGAGATTGTTGAGCGAGGTGAGGGCACAAGTACCAATGTCGAGGCATTTAGTAGGCGTGCGTCAGGCACTATTGTTGTATACAACAACTATTCATCTGAGCCTCAGGTGCTAGTCAAAAATACACGTTTTCAGACCCCCAAGGGGCTCATATTCCGTGCAGTCAACCGCGTGGTAGTTCCCGGTAAAAAGGCTGACAAGCCGGGATCTGTCGATGTTGAGGTTACTGCTGACGAGCCAGGCGAAAAATACAATGTAGGCAAGTCCGACTTTAAGATCCCTGGGTTTTCAGGTACTCCCAAATATGACAAGTTTTATGCTCGCTCACGCGATGACGCGTCAGGCGATATCAAGGGGGGTGCCGCAGGACAGGGTAAGATCGTAGGTAAAGGAGAGGCAGAAGCTCTTACAAAGATGCTTGAAGAAAAAGTGCGCTCGAGTCTTGCCTCCAAATTGTCGAGCGAGGTGCGCGATCCCTATATAATCTTCCCCGAGACTATTGAGGTTGCCATCACCGCACGATTGACCGATCCTCCTGTGGGAGCTCCGGGCGAGAAGTTTTTTGGTGAGGTGAGGGGAGAAGCAAAGGTTTTAGCCGTTGACAGGGCAGCCTATCAAGCAGCACTTGCCACTATTCTTTTTGAGGACAAATCACTTATCTCGAGTTTTGCACTTCCCGCAGCCGCACGACCATCCTGCGAAAAGCCCAAACTTGATTACTCAAAAAACTCAATTTCTTGCGTGGTACAAGGCAAAGTAGTCTTCGAGGGGGTAGTACCGGTCGACCAGCTTCGGGACAAAGTACTGGGAGCACGCAAGGTCGCTGATCTCGAGACCATTTTTAAGCTCTACCCAGGCATCAAGAAAGTCGAGCAGACCTTCCGGCCCTCGTTTTTGCAGCGGATACCCTCGCGTGGGGGGCAGCTTATCATTCAGGTGCGCTAGTATTGACACCTGCTAGGCTCTCAGATATGATGGAGAGCATATTCCTATGCTAGACGGAAAGACTCTGCGCGAAGGCGTTGTAATTGAAGCGTTCAAGGGCGGTCTTTTTCGGGTCAAACTCGACAACTCCGATGATGAGGTATCAGCTCATCTCGCGGGGAAAATGCGTTTCCACTATATTAAAGTCCTGGTCGGCGACCGGGTGAGGATAGAATTCTCTCCCTACGACAAGGAAAAGGGTCGTATTGTCCAGCGTCTCTAGCCTGGAATCTAAGACGTAAGACAACAAATGAAAGTACGCGCATCTGTAAAGAAAATTTGTAATAACTGCAAATTGGTCAAGCGTCAGAGACGCCTTTTTATTGTTTGTAAAAACCCAAAGCATAAACAGCGACAAGGATAATATATGGCACGTATTGCAGGGGTAAACATCCCCGATAACAAAAAGATTGAAATCTCCCTTTCTTATATTTACGGCATTGGCCGTCCTTTGGCGCGCGTTATTTTAGAGAAAGCAAAAATTTCAGACGCCAAGCGCGCCAAGGATCTCACACCTGATGAGACGGCCCGCCTTCGCGCCATCATCGAAAAAGAATACACGGTTGAGGGTTCGTTGCGCAGGGTTATCTTGCTCAACATCAAGCGTCTCAAAGATACTGGCGCCTACCGCGGTACTCGCCATACACGCAACCTCCCACTTCGAGGTCAGCGCACCAAGACCAACTCACGCACTCGTCGAGGTAACAAACGTGTGACGATGGGTTCGGGTAAGCGTAAGGTTGATAAGAAATAAAATCCTATGGGTAAAAAACGTATCATTAGAAAATCAGGAGAAGGGGACTCGTCAGCGCCACGTCAGTCCTCATCTTCACGCCGCAAGCTCGCACACGGTGTTGTGCATATTTCAGCTACCTACAACAACACTCTTATTTCGCTTACCGATGCCAGAGGCAATTTGTTTGCCCAGTACTCGAGTGGCCGTGCAGGGTTTTCGGGTTCCAAAAAAGGTACGCCGTATGCTGCGACCAAAGCAGCTGAGGTCATTGCTGATCAAGCGCGTGACATGGGCGTGACCGATCTTGATGTCCGTATCAAGGGGCTCGGCTCTGGTCGCGAATCGGCGCTCCGTGTATTTGGACAGAGAGGTTTTGCCATTAACTCTATTAGAGATATGACGCCGGTACCCCACGGCATCCCGCGCCTCAAAAAGCCCCGCCGCGTATAATCAATCACTCTGTAATCAAACTTTATGCAAGACGCAAAATGTAAAACATGTCGTAGGCAAGGTGAAAAGCTCTTTTTGAAGGGCGAACGTTGCTATTCGGTAAAATGCGCCATGATTCGTAAGCCATACGCTCCCGGTATTCATGGTAAAGGCACCAAGCGTCGTCGCGAGGTTTCTGAATATGCCCGCCAGCTCCATGAAAAGCAGCGTGTACGTCTTCTCTACGGCGTATCCGAACGTCAGTTTTCCGCCTATGTATCCAAGGCATTGGGTGGTCACGGTGGTGATGTGATCCAAAAATTTGTCTCGTCTCTTGAATTGCGCCTCGACAATGTTGTATTTCGTCTCGGGTTTGCCATCTCGCGCTCAGTCGCACGTCAAATAATCTCACACGGTCACATCACGGTTGATGGTAAAAAAGTATTTGTGCCGTCATACCGCCTCAAAGTTGGTCAGCGTATCGGCATTGCCCAGACATCTGCCGCCAAGGGTGTATTTAAAGATCTTGAAATGTTACTCAAAAAACACGAAACCTCTTCGTGGCTCTCGTTCGTACCCGAGAAGCGCGAAGGATCTGTGAGCTCTTTACCAAAAGTCGAAGATATGGTACGATTATACGACATTAAGTCCATTATGGAGTACTATTCCCGTTAAGTGGGGATAGTTTCATTTTTAATAATTTTATGAATACTACTATTCTTCTCCCTTCACGGCCCTATGTAGAAAACGAGACCTCTACCAAGGCTGATGTTATCATCGAAGGTTTGCACCCCGGATACGGTGTCACGATTGGCAATGCGATGCGCCGCGTGCTTTTCTCATCACTGCCGGGTGCCGCAGTCACTCGCGTCAAACTACAGGGTGTTAATCATGAGTTTTCAACCATCCCCGGCGTGCTCGAGGACGTGCTCTTGATCGTACTCAACCTCAAACAGCTTCGCTTCAAGATGTTTAGTGAAGAATCCGAAACCTTTGTGTTCGAAGCCAAGGGCGAAGGCGAGGTCAAGGCGGGTGACATCAAGACCTCTTCAAATATCGAAATTATCAACAAAGATCTTCATATCGCAACTCTTACCAAAAAGACCGCCGTACTCTCGATTGAGATTACCGTTGAGCGCGGCGTAGGATATCGTCCCAAAGAAGTGATCGAGAGTCAGCGGTTGGAGGCAGGCGCCATTGTGCTCGATGCTATTTTTACTCCTATCCGCAAGGTTAGTTACCATGTAGAAAACATGCGTGTGGGCACTGAGACTGACTACAACAAGCTCATCATGTCAATCGACACTGATGGCACCATCACCCCGCGTGATGCATTTACCTCAGCGCTTGAGATTCTCATCGGTCAGTTAAGCGAGCTTCGTGCATTCGGCGAAAAAGGTGAGGTGCTTTCCGTACTTCCACCGCGCAAAGAAGAATTAGTAGCAGAGACAAGTGATGAGACCGATTACGGTAACATCCTCCTTGAAGACGTGAAGCTTTCAAGTCATACACTCAATGCACTTACCCGTGCCGGCTTTACCAAGCTTGGTGATGTCGCGCGTAAAACCGAGACTGAACTACGCGATCTTGATGGTGTGGGCGAGAAAGCCATGCAAGAGATTCACCGCGAGCTCGGCAATTTTGGATTAACCCTTACCCAAGAAGACTAACCTACTCTTATGCAACATCGTCGTGTTGGTAAAATTTTAAAACGAGAGAAGGGCCCCCGCGAGGCGCTCCTGCGTTCGCTTGCCCGTTCTATCGTACTCAAGGGTGCTATCACCACGACACAAGCAAAAGCCAAGGCTGTACGTCCTGTGCTCGAGCGTTTGATTACTACTGAAAAGAAAGCAACACTTGCTGGACACCGTACGGTGGTCGCAGCACTCGGGAAAGATGCGGCAGCTCATCTCAAAAAAGAAATTGTCCCCAAGATGACCGATCGAAAGGGCGGATATTTACGCATTACCAAGATGGGTATTCGCAAGTCAGACGCAGCCCCCATGGCGCATATCAGCATTGTCCAATAATATGACTACCAAAACTGCTAAAAAAACTGATATTACGATTGACGCCCGAGGCATGGCGCTTGGCCGTCTTGCGTCGCAAGTTGCTACCTTGATCCGTGGCAAAGGTACTACTGATTGGGAGCAACATCTTGCGCCTAACCAAAAGGTTATCGTAAAGAACGCAGGGCAGATTCGTATTACTGGCCGCAAGTGGGATCAAGAGGGCAACGAACGCTACTCAGGATTTCATAGTGGTTTACGCAAGCCTACCTATCGCCAAATTTTTACCAAGGATCCTGCACGGTTGATTCGCGAGGCAGTCACTGGTATGATTCCACGCAATCGCCTTCGCAAAGATATTTTGAAAAATCTCATCATTTATGTCGACGAAAACTAAACCAGCTGCCTTTTCAGGCAAATATATCGAAGCCGTTGGACGCCGTAAGACTTCCGTTGCACGCGTGCGTCTTTTTGCTAACTCTGAAGGTATTATTGTAAATAACATTGATTACAAGAAATACTTTGTGACACCTGACATGCAAAAGATTGTAGAAGACGCATTTCGCAAGTCACGCCCCGAGACGCGCTTTGGCGTTTCAGTAAAAGTAGAAGGCGGAGGCATACACTCACAGTCAGAAGCCGTTCGTCACGGCATGTCGCGCGCGCTCAATGATTTTGATATTGCACTTCGTCACAGTCTCAAAAAGGCAGGTTTTCTCAAGCGCGATCCTCGCATGAAAGAGCGTCGCAAGTTCGGCCTCAAAAAAGCTCGCCGCGCCCCGCAGTGGTCGAAGCGCTAAAACTCTTCCAAAAATCCCCCCGCAGCTGCGGGGGGATTTTTGTTTATAAAAAAACTCCGGCACGTCCTTCAAAAGGGACAATCGCCGGAGCGGGCGGTGACTTATTGCTTCATGCGCGTGGCAATCGGAAGAACCACTTCTGTCCTTACTTCGCCTTCTTCCAAAATGACCCTAGCCCCTCGGGTTCTTCCATGAGCGGCAACCTTCAAAAGACCAAGCGCTAGTCGTATGACTTCCCCGCGCGACGACACATCTAGATCCTTGACGAGCCGATCAATCTCGTCAACCAACGTTCGGCTGAACTCGAACTGAATACGTCTTTTCTTATCAGGGGTACTGGGCCGTTGTGCTCGCGACATGCTTCCTCCAATCAGCCAGTTAGGGGTTCGATTCTGCTCACACTCTAGCATGATAGGGAGGGAACTCAAGAAGAAACGCATATTTAGCACTCTTGATACCCTTTTATATATTTTAAAATGTCGGGTACGAGAAGTTGTTATCGATTTTCTTTCGCCTGTAATGCGTATTTTAGTTATGGCATATACTATTAGCACTCTTGACACGAGAGTGCTAATTTACCTACAATATCTCCATGCTCAAAGAGCGCGAAAAAGATATCCTTGAACTCCTGGTCAGGGATTATATCCGCACCGCAGAGCCAGTGTCATCTGAGCGTATGGCGCGACATTTGCGCGGTACACTTTCTCCCGCGTCTATCCGTAACGTATTTGCTACGTTGACCGATGAGGGCTTTATCACGCAGCCGCATACCTCAGGCGGGCGCGTGCCATCGGTGCGCGGATATCGTTTTTTTGTTGATGAGGTTTTAGCCACTGCTGCCGAGAATGCCGCAGCTCTTCGTATGATCGATGCGCTTCGCGATCTTCGCGCGCTTCAAACACACATGGCACGCCAATTTCGCGTACTCTCGGCGTTTGGTGCCGGTATGCCAGTAGGCTTTGATGAAGTATTTCGTGAACCCGAGTTTGCCGAACAACATGTGGCCCAAGAGATGGGCGCGTTTCTTGATCATTTTGAACGCCAGCGCAACGCCTATCGTGATTCACTCGAGGATGATTCGTTTCGTGTATACATCGGCGAGGAAAATCCTATCGAGCGCATGCGTTCTATCAGTGTGGTCGTAGGGCGCCGCGGGCATGATGATATATTTTTTATAGCAGGTCCCACGCGCATGAATTACGAAGGTATTATTGGCACGGTACGCATATGGATGAAGAACGATTAGACGATATCGAGCTTGAGGCAGAAGGTGATTCTGACCCAAAGCTCACAAAACTCAAACGCGCGCTCGAAGTCTGTAAACGAGAGAAAGAAGAGTATTTGCAGGGCTGGCAGCGGGCAAAAGCAGATTATGCTAATGCTGAGCGTGAGTCAGCAAAGCGCCAAGCGCGAGCTACCGAGAGCGCTGAGACACGCCTTATCCGTGAGATTCTCGATATTGTCGATACCTTTGAAGGAGCATTTGCCAAGCCACCACCAGATTCTCCGTGGGTGCAAGGCATGCGCAACACACTCGACAAGCTTCAAAAACTTCTCCGTGGGTATGACGTTGAATCTATCGAGGCGCTTGGTAAACCCTTTGATCCCACACTCCACGAGGCTCTTGAGGTCAAAGCAGTAGCAGATAAAGCAGATGATGATATGGTGGTGGGGGAGTTTCAAAAAGGATATCGTATAGGCGAGCGAGTGATACGCCCCTCCAAAGTAAGCGTTGGTGAATTTAAAAAAGAATAATAAATAACAAAAAAATATTATGGCAAAAATACTTGGAATTGACTTGGGTACCACCAACTCGGCGATGGCAGTCATCGAGGGTGGCGCTCCAAAAATAATCGAAAACAAAGAAGGCAACCGCACGACGCCGTCTATTGTGGCGCTCTCAAAATCGAGCGAGCGTTTGGCGGGACTTTTGGCAAAGCGCCAAGCGGTAACTAACCCCAAAGGCACTATTTATTCGGCAAAGCGTCTTATTGGTCGTAAATTCTCTGATGCCGAAGTTCAGCGTGACAAGACGCTGTTACCGTACAGTATCAAGGAATCTGCCAATAGTGGCGTTGAGATTGATATGGGCGGCAAAGGATATCGTCCCGAGGAAATCGCAGCGATGATCTTGCAGAAGCTCAAGGCAGATGCCGAAGAAAAGCTAGGCGAGAAAATCACCGAAGCAATCATCACGGTGCCTGCGTACTTTAGCGATTCACAGCGCAAGGCCACCAAAGACGCGGGCGAGATCGCGGGTCTTTCGGTTCGCCGTATTCTCAATGAGCCCACGGCCGCGGCGCTCGCATACGGATTCAATAAAAAGAAAGACGAAAAAGTAGTCGTCTATGACTTTGGTGGTGGCACTTTTGATGTCTCGGTGCTCGATATCGCTGAAGATACTATCGAGGTAAAGGCAACGGGTGGCGACACACATTTGGGCGGTGATGATTTTGATCAAAAAATCATTGAGTGGATTATTTCTGAATTCAAAAAACAATCAGGCATTGATGTATCTAAGGACGCCATCGCGCTCCAGCGCCTCAAAGAAGCAGCTGAGAAGGCAAAGCATGAGCTTTCAGGCACTATGGAGACCGAGGTCAACATCCCATTTATCACATCAAACGAATCAGGTCCTCAGCACCTCCTCCTCAAGCTCAAGCGCGCTGATCTCGAACAGCTGGTAGGTGACTACATCGCTAAATCTATCGCCATCACTACGCAGGTAGTCAAAGATGCTGGGCTTGCTATCAGTGATATCCACGAAGTTATCTTGGTGGGTGGGCAGACGCGCATGCCTGCTATCGTAGAAGCTGTTAAAAAACTTTTTGGCAAGGAACCCAACCGCACTATCAACCCTGACGAAGTAGTAGCACTCGGTGCGGCGGTACAGGCCGGTATCTTGCAGGGTGATGTCAAAGACGTTTTATTGCTCGATGTCACGCCACTCTCGGTAGGTTTGGAAACATTCGGCGGCGTCTTTACGCGCATCATTGAGAAAAATACCACCGTGCCAACTGCCAAGACCCAGGTATTTTCAACCGCGGCAGATAGTCAGCCATCAGTCGAGATTCATATCTTGCAGGGTGAGCGTGAGATGGCGAGTGACAACAAAACACTCGGCCGCTTTATCCTTGATGGCATTCCACCCGCACCACGTGGCATGCCACAGATCGAGGTAACCTTTGACATCGATGCCAACGGCATCTTGTCAGTAAAGGCAAAAGACAAAGGTACCAACAAAGAACAATCAGTGCGCATTGAAGCATCGAGTGGTCTATCTAAAGATGATATCGAGCGCATGAAGCAAGATGCCGCCACGCATGCTGATGAAGACAAGAAAAAGCGTGATCTAGCAGAGGCGCGTAACATCGCTGATACGATGGTATATACCACTGAGAAGGCCGTACGCGACGCAGGCGACAAAGTACCCGAACCTCTCAAAAAAGAGATTGAAGACAAGAAAAAAGAGCTCGATGAAGCCATGAAGAGCGATGACGCTACGAAGATTCGTGACAAAGCTACGGCTTACTCGGTAGCCGCTCAAAAAATAGGCGAGCTTATCTATAAAAAAGACGCCGAAAGTGCCCCAGGTGCTACGCCAGTTGAACACGAAGACGTAAAAGACGATAATAAGGGTAATGAAAACGCCGGCTAAAGAAGCCACGCTCCTTACCCTCCTCGTTCTCTCGTCAGGCCTTCTGTGGCTTTCTGTAGCAACTCTGCTCCCGCGGCTCTCGTGGGACAATATGAATCTGATTTGGAGCACTCTTGCCGCCACTATCGGGTTTTTTGCTGTGTGGGGGCTTGCGGTGATTCTCGTCGATAGGATCTATCTGATGCTGATTGGCTGGGCACTCGCGTCCTACATTGGTGTCATCTGGTATCAAACACATTTCTTCATCGTCGTTGCCTCCGCGCTCTTTTGTTTTGGTTTTTTGGGTATGTTTCGCGCCAAATACCAGATGGAGCGTACGCTCGAGGGTGGCGTGGCGCGTAGTCTTCGCAAGTGCTTGCCACTCACTGCTACTTTTCTTGCCGCCGCCATTGCAACCGCTGCCTATACCGCAGCACCCCGGCAGAGTCTCGAGATGGAGGCGCTGATTCCACGGTGGCTTTTTGATCCCGTACTCCAGACGCTTGACCCCGCCATACGCGGTGTTGATAGCGCCTTTGATTCAAGCTTGTCGTACGAAGATTATGTCTCTCGCAAAGCGGCAATAGAGCTCAAGCGCGATCTTACCGCGTCCGAGCGAACGCTTGCGGTACGTGAATCCGCTAAGATGCTCCATGAGCGTATTGGGGTAGAGCCACAGGCACGTCAAACGATGGGCGACATTGTCTACGTAGTCGGCATCAATTTTATGCGCGCGCAGGCCACGCGTTTTGAAGGTGTCTTCCCTATCGCGTATGCAGTCGGTTTTTTTGTGACACTACGATTCTTTGGTATTTTTCTTTACTGGGCAGCGATTATGATTGTGAGTACTGTATTGCGTATTTTGCGAAAGTTTGGCATAATAGGCGTACGAACGATACCTGCCAATGTCTTTGTCTATTCGTTCTTTTAAGGAGAACTACCCATGAAAGACTACTATGAAATTTTAGGCGTCCCGCGCAACGCGAGCAAAGAAGATGTTAAAAAAGCATACCGCAAGCTCGCGCACCAATACCATCCTGACAAAAAAGGAGGCGATGAAAAGCGCTTTAAAGAAATAAACGAGGCCTACCAAATACTTTCAAACGACGACAAGCGATCACAATATGACCGCTTTGGTTCTGCGGGTGGCGCTGATGGCGCCGGCTTTGGCGGTTTTGATTTTGGCAATTTTGGTTTTGATCAGATGGATGTAGGTGATATTTTCGAGACCGTGTTTGGCCGTGGTGGTTTTTCGGGCGGAGGCGGCAAGCGCCGAGGCCGTGATATTTCTATCGATATTGAGATACCTTTTGCGGAAAGCGTCTTTGGTACCGAGCGGCGTGTATTGATCCGCAAGCGCGCGCTTTGTGATGAGTGCGCGGGTACTGGCGCAGAAAAAGGGTCGGCACTGGCTACCTGTGCTGCATGCCATGGTGCGGGCACTCTTCGAGACACGCGCAAGTCATTATTTGGTACGTTTACCAAGATGGTTGAGTGTGCTACCTGTGCTGGCAAGGGCAAGGTACCCGAGAAAAAATGCAAAACCTGCAAAGGCGAGACCATCATTGTTAAAAGCGAAGAAATACACATCATCGTGCCAGCAGGTATTGAAGATGGCGAAGTGATTAGGATCTCTGGTAGGGGCGAAGCCGCTCCCAATGCTGATATGGGTGATTTATATGCCAAGATTCATGTCTTGCCACATGCGGTATTCAAGCGCTTGCGTCACGACTTGGTGATGCGCTTTGAAGTGCCACTCTCATCAGCACTCGTAGGATCATCCGAAGAATTAGAAACGCTCGATGGCAAGATAAAGGTAAAGATTCCCCAAGGTGTTGCCGATGGTGAAGTATTGAAAGTGGCCGGCAAGGGCGTTATGCGCGATGATGGCGGTAGGGGAGACTTGCTTATTGAGGTGAAGATTCGCATGCCAAAGAAAATCACGCCTGCACTCAAATCTCTTATCGAAGAACTCAAGCGCGAAGGCTTCTAGATGGCTCAGTATCTTGCATACGCCGAGACTTTCGCGGTATACATGCGCCATCCGGCTGTCGACATGCTGGTTATCGCCTTTTTCTTGGGCGCGGGATTTTTATGGGGCATGATGGGTGGCAAGGCAAAGCTTCTTTCGTTTTTACTTTCAACCTATTTGGCGCTTTTCATCTCGCCTCTAGTTTTTAATCTTCTTGATAGCCACAAACTCGGTATACATGTATACCGCAATTTACTCGTATATGCCGTGGTGCTCGCGCTCTTGTTTGTTTTTATCGAACGAATCTTTTTGCGCGGCATTGGCAAGCAATCATATCGGTGGCTGCCAGCACTTCTTATTAGCTTTCTCTCAACCGGTCTTTTTGTAGCGGGCACCTTGAATATCATCTCATTTCGGGGTATTATACAGCTGTCGCCAATCACAAAAACTCTCTTTGCGGGTCCTGATGCATATGTCATTTGGGCGATTGCGCCAATCGTTGGTCTCGTGCTCTTGAGTAGAAAATACTAATCGCGCCGCGAGTCCGCTCGTAGCTCAGTCGGTAGAGCAGCTCCCTTTTAAGGAGATGGTCGTAGGTTCGATTCCTACCGAGCGGACTCGCGGCGAGATTTCAATAATAATGCTGGCTCGTAGCGAAGTCGGTGGAGGTAAAGTGTCCATACGCGACACTTTTCCACTTTTAAGGAGATGGTCGTAGGTTCGATTCCTACCGAGCGGACAGCAATGGGGTTGCTGTCCGTAACCCCTATAATATTTTAAATCTTTCTATGAAGCGTATCTATCTTATTCGTCACGGTGAATCCGAGGCAAATCACAAAGGCATCAAGCAAGATGCCAACGACCCTTTATCAGAGCGTGGCCGCGAGCAAGCGCGTTTTTTGGCACACCGCGTAGAACGCCTACCCATCGACGTTGTTATCGCAAGCCCCTATGCGCGTACGCGCGAGACGGCCGAGATCATCCTCGAGCATCTCAAAAAACCGATTGAATGGCGTGATGATATTGTAGAAAAAGGCACGCCGAGTGAGATTGTAGGCCTGCCGTATGAGAATGCTAAAGTCATGGAAGTTTTACGTCTTACGCTAGAGAATCATAAAAACCATGATTGGCGATATTCAGATGAAGAATCATTTGCCGAGTTTCGCGCTCGTGCGCAAAGTTTTTTGCGCCATTTAGAATCGCGTACAGAAGATCATATACTCGTGGTCTCACATGGTGCGTATCTTCGTATGCTTTTGGCGCTTCTTATTTTTGGCAACGATGCTACCCATGAGCAGTTCGGTAAAACATTTTTACTCTTTCGCAATGAAAACACTGGTATCAGTGTGCTTGGTTACACCAAAGAGCATGGATGGTTACTACAAACCTGGAACGATCATGCACATCTAAGCTAAAAATCTCTCTATAAAAAGTGATAGCCGGTCGCCCCTGTGGGACGACCGGCTTTGGCCTAGTTGCCGACGAGCGCTCGTGCGGCTTCGGCCGCGAGCTCTGCGTTGCGTGACTGGACGACGCCAGTCACCTCGTTGCTTGTCGGTAGAGAGAACACGAGTACGGCCGCGATGCCAAGAGCGGCGATCGCGATGATCATCAGATTTTTCATTAGAACCTCCTGTTTGCTATTATACTATATTTATAGCTGTTTGTCAAACAAGCAAAAACCCCTTATTTTTCCGTTGGCGATGGGCTTTTTGTCTGCTATTTTAGATATATGAAAAAGAAAGAAGGGCTTCGTACGTGGATCGAGATAGACACCAAAAAACTCAAGGCAAACTATAGTATTTTTCGCAAACTTGCCGGCAAGGGCACTATGCTGATGGCTATTACCAAGTCAAATGCGTACGGTCACGGGCTTATTGATTTCTCAAAGCTCATGCACAAGTTCGGTGCTGATTGGCTCGGTGTTGATTCTATCGTAGAGGCGCTGGCTATCCGCAAAGCGGGCATTCGCATACCTATACTCGTGCTCGGCTACACCATGCCCGAGCGCTATAGTGAGGCCGCGCGCGCAGGCGTGAGTGTTACCATATCAAACTTCGCCGCGCTCAAAGCTGCGGTGGGTGTCGCTACTCGATCAAAACCGCTTCGCGTACATATAAAAATAGATACGGGTATGCATCGTCAAGGTTTTTTGCCCGCTGATATCGCCAAAGTATTTCCGTATTTCAAAAAGAAAAATGCCAACTTGCGTTTTGAAGGCATCTACACACACTTTGCTGCTGCTAAAAATCCAGCATTTCCCAAAGACACCAAGGCGCAGATAACGCTGTTTGAAAAAGTATTAGAGGAGGTACACCACGCGGGTTTCAGACCTATCAGGCATGCCACCGCTACCTCAGGCACTATTCTTTTCCCTGAGGCTCATTACGATATGATTCGTGTTGGTATCGGTATGTACGGCCTGTGGCCATCCAAAGAAGCCGAGGCGGCATTTCACCACCAGTTTCGCCTCAAGCCCGTGCTTACCTGGAAGACTATTGTTAGCGAGATCAAGGAACTTACCGCGGGGAGTCGTGTGGGATATGATTTTACCGAAGAGCTCGGGCGTCATTCGATAGTTGCCATTTGCCCTGTGGGCTACTGGCATGGCTACCCCAGAGCGCTCTCCAGCATTGGGTACTTTGTAGTTCGCGGCCAGCAGGCAAAGATATTGGGTCGCATTTCGATGGATATGATTATTGTCGATGTCACAGACATCAAGGGTGTTGTGGTGGGTGATGAGGCGACGATCATTGGTGAGGGTATTACCGCAGATGCGCTCGCATACCTCGCTGATACTTCAAACTATGAGATCGTCACACGTATCAATCCACTTATTAAAAGAATTTACAAATAATGAATACTCCAAAATTTCAACGCAAGATCGAAGACTTTGTCTGTGAGCGCTGCGGCACGCGCGTTGCGGGCAATGGCTACACCAATCACTGCCCCAAGTGCCTCTGGTCAAAACATGTAGACGTCAATCCGGGTGATCGGAGTGCGGTATGCAAAGGTCTTATGGAGCCCGTAGGTATTGAAGGGCGAGGAGGGGAGTTTAGTATCATATACCATTGCCGTATGTGCGGTAAGACTATCAAAAACAAAGTCGCTCCCGAAGACGACCCAGAGATTATCGCCAGCGTGAGCACAAAGCCGGTGAAGTAACATGAATCTTGAGACACTTTTACAAAAAAAGTCCGAAGACACTATAAAGCCGGAGATTTTTGATCTGTCGGTTGACGCGGATTGCGCGGTGGTGGAAGACTTACTCAAGTCAGGCAAGATCCAGCAGGTCAGTGACAGCTACGAGGTACAGCTTGAAGAATATTTTCAGGTATCAAACCCATCAAAGGTATATACGCCCGAGTTTAAAACTCTTTTTGCCGATTATTTGGCGCGCGCGAAGACCAAGGCGCCGCTTTGGCAGCAGGGCAGGTGGGTATACTATCCGTGGCGAGCGCTTATTGTACATATTCTCGAAGAGAAAGAATTTTTTGCGGTACGCACCGCGCGTAATAAAAATCTTATCAATACAGAAGAGCAAGAAAAATATTACAACTCGACTATTGGTCTTGCGGGTTTGAGTGTAGGCAATAGCGTAGTATTGGCTACGGTACTGCAGGGTGGCGGGCGGCACTGGAAGATCGCTGATCATGATACGCTCGAGCTTTCAAATACCAACCGCATCCGCACCGGCATTGATGGCCTCGGTATCAAAAAGACCACGGTGACCGCGCGGCAAATGTATGAGATTAATCCGTATCTTGAGATTGAAATTTTTGACGGCCTGACTCCTGAAAATATCAGTCAGTTTTTTAGCGGCCTCTCGGTAGTCATCGATGAGATTGATAACTTGGCGGTCAAATATTTGATACGTGAGTACGCGCGCAAAAACAAAATCGCCCTCGTCATGGCGGCAGACAATGGAGACAACGGCGTGGTAGATATCGAACGCTATGATCTTGATCAAAATACGCAGTTTTTCCACGGTCGTATGGGCGATGTCTCGTATGATATGCTTGCGGGTCTTGATAAGTTTGGCATCGGCAAGATGATCACTAAACACGTAGGTCCTGAAAATGTGACCGAGCGCATGCAAAACTCGCTCCTTGAGATGGGTAAGACTGTAGTCTCATGGCCACAGTTGGGCGGTGCCGCCCTCCTCAATGGATCTGCAGTTGCATACGCGATACGCAAGATTTTAAATAACCAACCACTTGAGAGTGATCGTGCCATTGTCTCACTCGATGTGCTCCTTACGCCTGACTACAATACGCCCGAGGCAGCGGCAAAGCGGGTTGAGGTAGCAGACGGATTTCGTAAAATCTTTGGGCTGTAGTATACTCGTTCCGAAGTAAATTATGTATTTTTGAAAAATTATGTTTGCAATAGTTATTTCAAAAAAAGAGCCATTTGAAAATGGTGCCAGAGCAATATTGGAAGTTTGTCATGAGGTAACGCTTGATGCAAAGCTAGTATTTCTAGAAGATATATTTTTAAGTCAAGATTTTGATAATGTTAATGATATTACTGCCTTTTATTTTTTAACAAATGACCCAAATCTGGAGCTTTATATCGAATATTTCAGTCGCCGAGGCATATTTGTAGTAAATAAGAAATTTTATAATTTTAATAGATCAAAATTCTCCATACAAGACCGTCTTCGTAGGGGGGGAGTGCTAGTGCCACCTTCAGTGGCTGCCAAAAATAAGTTAATGCTTTTTTCGGCAAGCGAACATATCGGTTTTCCTTGTCATGTAAAGAGTCAAAAACAAGCGAGCGTCGTAATTGAGGCTGGCAACAAAGAAGCATTACAGCGTATCTTGCGCGAGACTAACGAGCTTGATATTTATCTCGAAAGGTCAGTTAATAATAAGTCTCATGTCCTTAAAAAGTTTTATTTTGTATCGGGGGGAATCTATACAAAAGATAAAAACGAAAATTTTTCAATAACAATAAAGTCAATACTGGAATCAATATCTAATATTCTACAGCTTGATATTTTTTCCGCCGATATATTTCTTGAAAATAAAGGATCATATCAATGTATAGATATCAACCCCGCCCCAGGGCTGTTCAATTCCAAACTTTCAAGAAAAAGATTCGTCGAATATATTAATAGTTTATCGTAGTGTTTTCTGTAGAATTTCTTCGATTGACGGTTTTATCTTCATAAAATATTTTTTTAGATTGTCATACTTTATTTTACCTTCAACTTCGGTTAGTGGGATCCATTCCAATCGATCACCCACGTGCTCTTCTTTAAATTTTCCTTCGCCTCTAAATATCATTAAATACATATAAGTAAGAATTGGTCTACCGGTTGCATGAAGATATTCAAAAGGTGCTAGTTCTCCGATTATTTCAACATCCAATCCAGTTTCTTCTTTTACTTCACGTAGAGCGGCTGTGTCGGGTCTTTCGCCGTTTTCTATATGACCCTTAGGAAATGACCAATCGTCTTGTTTCGAACGATATAACAAGGCGACACAAGGTATATCATTTAGATGTAAGGTGATTCCCCCTGCCTTATAAATAATATTATCATTTGTTTCGGGCATATTTATAAAATTAAAAAAATAAAATCGCGCTTTACTTACTCTAGAGTAAGTAAAGCGCGACGGTAGTTCAAGGATTAGTCCAGACGTCCTGTCGTCCGCAGGTATGAAAGCAGTGCTTCGCATTCTTGGATTTGCAGTTCCTCGCCGTGTACCCCAGAGAAAGCCCAGTCGACTTTCGTCATCAGACATTGGAGGCTCGAGTCTTGACTGTCATGCCAGTAGCCGATTCGTTTGCGATCGAGAACTGCATCGAGAGAGGTGTTTCTTGCGTCTCTTACTTCTTGTGGTGCAAAGACGCCTGCAAGTACAACGTTCTTACCTGAAGATTTTACGACGGTCCATTCGATTGGGTTGTGCACAGCGTCAAGCACAACATTAGAGTCTGCTTCGATCTGACTTAGCACTAGTGACATGAGCTCGCCAGCGCCAACCGATTGATAGACGTCGCGGTACCACTGGATGGATTCGACTGACTCCGGCGTTGGGAAGTGCTTACCAAACAGCTTTTCGAGAACTCGACGCTTGTTGACATAGGTCCAGCCAAATTCCCGTTTTAGGATTCCAGACAGATGGCTTTTCCCAGATCCGTGCAGTCCTGTTAGGGTTATAATCATAAATCTTCCCCCTCAACCTTCCTCAGGTTCTCTTTGAGCTAGCGCAATTGCTAAACAATTTGTGCAAGGGCCACTGGTTCTCGTGTTATGCGCTGGCAAGTTACCTCTGAGCTGTTCGATATGATTTGACTCAGTAAGGCGTCGCCATACTGTAGCCAAACTTTCTTTTCGTAGATTGCCAACGCTTGCTTCACCAAGTGGTCCAAGGAAACCGCAGGTCTGCACCTTACCGTTCGGCAAAATTACAAGGCCACGTGTTCCAGCACTGCAATTGTATCGCACAAATGGTAGCGCGATTCTTGTTCGCACCTCAGCTTCGGCGAGGTAGTGACCGCGTACTAGTCCACGAGGATCTTGAAGTTGTTTCACCAGTTTCGATTCAAGTCGCAGATAGTCGCCCCGCGTTAGCATCTCCGAATTCATTTCGTCGGCTCTTCCCGATGGTATGAGTCTTCGAATGAAAACAGCTACGCCAAGGTTGTAAAGATACTCGACAAGCGCAACTACTTCATCAAAGTTAGACTTCATAACAACGGTATTGACACGAACATCTACTCCATAGGACTGAAGAATCCGGATACCTGCTAAGGTACGGTCGAAGTTGCCTTTGCCTCTGATTTTATCGTGTGCACTTCGTGTGCCGTCTAGACTGATGACTGCGAGATGGAGAAGGCTTGCAATTTTTTCTGCTCGTGGTCCATTGGCGAAGATGCCGTTCGTACCGAGAGAAACTCGCATCCCAGATTCAATCGCAAGCTGCATCAACTTGTCTATGTCGGGTGCGAGCGTCGGCTCTCCTCCGGTGAAACGAATCTCCTGAACACCGGAGTTTGCGATGTCTTCTGTGATCGCAGCGCGTTCTTGAGAAGAAAGTTCGTCTGGTAGTTTAATACCAGAGTTGTTGAAACAGTGAAGACATCGTAGATCGCAAGCGCGTGTAAGTTCGAAGAATACTGTGTCGGGGGCACTAAAACTATTACCCGGAGTCCACTCCGGGAATGTTGTTTTTAGTTCTCCCTCAAATCCGAGCGTTGCAAGAAAGTCTTGTGCGGAAGGTGTCTGGCTGATTGCCGTATTGAATTCGTTCTCGTCTAGATATGTGCGCTGTCCTTTGTTTACGGCAAAAAGCGTTCCTCCAAAGAATTCGCGTCTCAGGTTTAGAACCGTCTCTTTCATGACTCACTCCTTCTTATCGAAGTTAAGTTGTAAAGTTTCAGAAGCCAATTTAGATAATGCCACAATATAGCTTATTTGTAAATAAATATTTTAGCTAATTTTTGTTTCGTTTAATGTTAAAATATTGCTAGGCAAATAGATGGCGCAGGTGGCCATATTTTTGTGTGGCGAGGAGTACTAGACAAAATAGCAAAAATAGTGTATAGTAAATACCGTTAGCCGAAAGCTTCGAAAAACCCTTTTGGCGTAAGCATTTTTAACCCTATGTCTGGACGACGTATCGTACTCACTGGCGAAAATCTTAATATCGACGATATCAGCGCATTCCTCGGAAACCCTGAGGTTACTCTTGAGATTGCTGACCAAGCGTTCGCCAAGATCGAGCGTTCAAAGGCGTTTGTCGATAGCTCGCTTGATAAAAAGGTGATCTATGGTATCAACACTGGTTTCGGCCCTATGGCTTCGTATATCATCGGTGCCACCGAACTCGAAGAGCTCCAGTACAACCTTGTGCGGAGTCATGCCGTTGGTATTGGCCGCCCTATTCGCGATGAATATGTATTGGCCGCTATGATTGTGCGTCTCAATACCCTCATCAAAGGTTATTCGGGTATTTCTCGCGCACTTGCTGAGCGCCTCTTGCAGATGATCAATATGCGCATTATCCCTATCGTGCCAGAACACGGCGCTGTCGGTACCAGTGGTGACTTGGTACAGCTCGCGCATATTGCACTCGCACTTATCGGCGAGGGTGAAGTGATGTATGAAGGCAAGCGCGAAAAGTCGGCTGATATATTTGCGCGCGTTGGCATTGGTGCATACAAACTCCAGCCCAAAGAAGGTCTGGCACTTATCAACGGTACGTCGGTCATGACGGGTATTTCGGCCGTACTGTGCCGCGAGGCAGAACAACTCATGTCACTTGCTATCAAAAACGGCGCGTTTGCGCTTGAGCTCGTGCACGGATTCAATGATGCTATCTCAGAAAAACTCCATGACCTTCGCCCACACACGGGGCAGGTGACGGTCGCAAAACTGATGCGTGATATTTTGCGCTCATCAAAGCTTTTGCGCGATCGCCACGAGTTTCAAGAAAAATTTGAGGTCAATCATACCGTCTACCAGATCCCTGAAGAAGTTCAGCAGGTATATTCTATTCGCTGTATTCCGCAGGTGTTGGGGCCTATCTTTGATACCCTCCAACGTGTAAAGCGTGATGTTGAGGTGGAGATGAACGCAGTGACTGATAACCCTATCGTAGATGTTGAGCGTGGTGCGTTTTTGCACGGCGGGAACTTTCATGGTGACTATATTGCGGTAGCCATCGACCAGCTCAAAGCTGGCATTGCCAAGCTTACGATGCTCGCCGAGCGCCGCACAAACTTTTTCCTCAACGACAAGATCAACAAGACCTTCCCTCCGTTTATGAATCTCAAAAAGCCAGGGCTTACTTTGGGCTTGCAGGGTCTGCAGTTTGTCGCCACTTCTACCACGGCACAAAATCAGACGCTCGCATACCCGCACAACGTGCACTCAATCTCGACCAATGGGGATAACCAAGATATAGTGAGTATGGGTACTGATGCCGCACTCATGGCCGCCAAAGTGATTGATAATGCCTTCGTAGTACTCGCTATTGAAATGATCACGCTCGCACAAACTGTTGATTTTATGAAAGTACAAAACGACCTTGCTACCACCTCACGCAGTCTCTATGACGCCGTGCGCACACAAATGCCTGCGGTTATTGAAGACCGTGTACTGACCGCAGAGCTGCCTCGCGTGGTACGCCTTGCGCGTTCTACCAGCCCACTTCGAACCATCGTCTAGGCACTATGATTCGCGGGTCTGATATTCTCAAAAAACTCGACTTTCGCAAAAAGAAAAATTGGATTTCAGAATTTTCCTCGTTTGATACGAGCGCTTTTGCGCGCTTGCTCGAGACCGCGCCCGAATCATTTTGGGTGCGCGAAGGTGAGCGCCGCGCCCTGCAGATATTTCATGAGGCTGCACGGCGTGTGCCTGCGTATAAAGATTTCCTCAAAAAACGCAAGATCAATCCTGCCAAAATCCGCACTATTAAAGATTTTGCGCGCGTACCTACTACTGACAAGCGCAACTACATCAACGCCTACTCACTCAAAGACCGCAGCTGGGATGGCAAGATAGAAGGCGCCAAGCTTGCAGCCGTCAGCTCGGGCACTACCGGCGAGCCGACTTTTTGGCCCCGCGGGTCATACCAAGAATACGAGGCGGCTATCATTCACGAGCTTATTTATCGCTATTCGTTTGATATTGATAAACATCGCACGCTGTTGGTCATTGGGTTTCCGATGGGTGTCTATGTATCAGGCATTGCTACTTTTATGCCGAGCATGATGGTGGCAGACAAACCTCAATACAATATGACCGTGGTGAGCGCGGGCAACAACAAAGCCGAGATCTTGCGCGCGGTCAAAAATTTGCAGAGTGAATATGACCAGATAGTTTTGGTAGGCCATCCATTTTTTATCAAAGACGTCGTTGAGACCGGTAGACGCGATGGTATTCGCTGGGCAAAGACCAAATTGCGCTTTATGTTTTGCAGTGAAGGGTTCAATGAAATCTGGCGCAAATATGTCATCAAAGAATCAGGTCAAGATTTTGGCCTGCGTACCGCGGTCAGCACCTACGGCTCATCAGAGCTTTTATTGATGGCGTGGGAGACACCGCTCTCGGTATATGTACGCAATCTTATGGCACGCAGTACTGACTTTAGAAAAAAGATTATCGACACGCGCTGGGTACCAAGCATCTTCCAATACAATCCGCTCATGCGTTGGATTGAGTCAGAGGAGGGGAGCTTAGTGTTTACGTCGGCTAGTGGCTTACCGCTTATTCGTTACAATCTACATGATAGTGGCGAGGTATTGCCGTTTGGCAAGACTACAGAGGCCCTCGATACGACGCACAAAAACTGGCGAGGTGAATTTGTACGCGATGATGCGCGCAACTTTATGTGGCAGCTGCCGTTTGTAAAGCTTGGCGGCCGCACTGACCAGACGATGATTTTTTATGCGGCAAACATCTACCCCGAGCATATTCATCTGGCACTCAACCACAAACCGTTTTTGGAAAAGATCACGGGCAAATTTGTGATGCACAAGCACTATCTTAAAAATATGGACGAATATTTTGAGATCAATATCGAACTCCGCGCTGGCGTACATCCAAGTAAAATCTTGGAGCGTGAGATGCAGCGCCATATCACCGCCAAGCTCAAAGAGATCAATATGGAGTATCTTTTTATCACTACACACAACAAAAAAGATCTCCGCCCGCATATCGCTTTGCGTTCCTACCAAGACGAAAAATACTTCAAAGTAGGCACAAAACCCAAATATATCGCCGCCGATTCGCAAGCAAAAGCGCCAGTGTTGGTAAAATGATATTTCGAGAAAGAAAAATCCCCCAAGATTTACCAAGGGGGCTGCTTCTTTGTAGTTAGGAGATCGATTAGGGCATTGGCTATCGGTAGGCCTTTAATCAGAGAATAACAGAAACACTCCATTCTTGGTAACTAGCAAAAGGGCAAAAAATTCTTCGTAGCGGATCTCCTTCCTTCTTGTTACCCTGCTGAAAGGATGAATAAAATTTTACAAAATTCATTCGCTCTGTTACAATAAGTATAATAATGATAAAGTTTTAGAGCGGGCGATTATGGAAACCCAGATAAATAGAGTCATTAAATTTACACAACATATAGCAAACGGTGAGGATTTTCAAAAGTCAGAAATCCTTGATGTGTTAAATCTGATCGATGGTTCTGACCGTAATTTGAATGTGTATCGTGGAATGTTAGCTCTCTTCTACTTTTCAAAATTCAATGGATTCCCAGATAGAAGTCTTGAGAAACTCAAGGCAGACAAAAATTTTATAAAATGTCTTTCTTTTTTGAAGGGAGACGCTTTACCTCCTCCTGAAAAAGTAGGGGGCATATTTTTAAACATACTCCAAATTCCTAGCAGTAATGGGAAATATCGAGATATTTTGATGGGATGTTTTTATGGCTCATTATGGTCGTTGATGAATAACCCAGAAAATTTTGAAAAGGCAATTGAATGCGGGATAGCAATAGTTGGGTCAGCTTTCAGTTTAGATAATTTTGATATCCAGCGGAAATTAAATCTTGATAAAAACAAGGTAAAAGTGATTAATCTGGCCGGCAGTGGTAAGAAAGAGATCAAATTACTAAATATCAGTTCAATGGCTGGTATTATTACAGCGGCTACCGGTAAAAAGATTGGAGAAAATATTGTGGTAGAGAAAACTGTATCCATGGCGACTTCTAGTATAACTGGATCGAGCGACATCTTCGAGCTTGTTGGAGTGAATCTAGATTTACCGGTTGATAAGATGGCGGAGATTTCACTCAAAACAAAACTTGGAATATTCAATATAAACACAATTGTCCCCAGATTAAATTATGTATACGATGGTCGCCTACACAATATTCAGGTGTTTGCCGGACTGGTCGGTGGAGCGGCTGTAGTAAATCCGGTTGATGCCGACTTGATCAATTATGGCTTGACAAGAGGATCAACAAAATTGTGTTTGGCTATTTTGAGCAAGCTGTATCCGAGTAAAAACATTCTTGTACCGCAAGGAAAAGATCTATACGGCATGCCGGTGATCGATCAGATTTCGATATCAAACAAAACTGAAATTGCCCAAAACATTAAAAATCGGAAAACTATAAAAGAAGTTACGCCTAAAGATTTCGGCTTTGATTGCAGGCCATTTAAGTATGTAGAAACTACTCAGAACCAAAAAGGAAATCTTAAAGAATTTATTAAGATTTTAATTGGCCGTGGGAACGAAGAACTCAAACAAGTGGTAGCAATGGAGGTTGCTTTAAACCTTTTTGGGTTAGAAATAGTTGACGATTTAAAAGCGGGGGCTGAACTGGCGCTAGAAACTATTAGTTCAGGTACTGGGATTAAAGTTCTTGAAGATTTGGTCGTTTATTCAGGAGGAGACGCGCAAAGGTTTAACAGCTTGGTGAATGCTTTTATGTAAATTAGTAAATTTATGAGCTCAATTAATATCAAATATTCTTATCCAAAGATTTGTTTGGGAACATGGGGTATGGGTGGATATGTAGTTCCAGATCCAAATAACGACGATAAGAAAGACGTCGAGGCCATCAGGTACGCAATCGATAAGGGTATCTCGCATATAGATACTTCTGAAAGTTACGCAGGTGGGAAATCTGAGTTACTGATTGGAGAAGCAATAAAACGGATCCCTAGAGATAAGTGTTTTATAGCTACTAAGGTTCGTGAATATAATCTTTTTTATGATAGTGTAATTAACTCGTGTAGAAGATCTCTAAAAAGACTGAACACCTCGTGTATTGATTTATATTATATTCATAAACAAAATCCTGCCGTTCCCATTGAGGAAACAGTCAGCGCCTTAAACAAACTCCTTGATATGGGCATTGTTAAACATATAGGCTTGAGTAATGTAGGAATTGATACAATAAAAAAGTATTCCCAACTACTAAATAGTCCTATATATGCAGTTCAAAATCAATATAATCTCGTCTCTCGTGAATCTCAAAGGAAGGGTGTTATCGATTATTGCAAAAGAAATGGTATTCAGTTCATTGCATGGAGGCCTATTCTACTTTCATATCCTGGAGTTGTGGATCCTTATTACCGCACAGGAACTTATAAGCTACTGGATGAAATGGCTGTAAAATATAATAAAACAAATACACAAATTGTAGCAAAATGGCTCTTACAACAGGACGGTATTTCCATTGTTTTTAAAAGTTCTAACAAAGAACACATTGACGAAATTTTAGAGGTCGAGAAGTTTAGGCTTTCTGATAGAGATTGGGAGATATTAGATCAAGAGTTTCCAGTACAAAAAGACTTGGGGTGCACTATTGATTCTTATTTTGAATTATCATAATAAATCATTTGTTTCAATTTTAAAGAAAAACCATGGTAAAGAAAGAGTATAATGCCGTATTAGAAATAGTAAAGTTTGGTAATAAGCAAAAAGAAACAGACAAGTTGCTTGCGGTGCTAGAGGATAAAACTTTAAATTGGATCGAAATATTAGGATACTTATGCTATCATCGAGTTGCCGGTCTCGCATATGAGATTATAAACGCAGTCAATATACGGAAACTGGATTTTCCTGTTTTCTTTGCAATATATATGATTCATCAGTCACAAAGCATAAGAACAGAGTTGCAAAAAGAGTATATTAAAAGCATCTCTTTAGCACTGCGTGAAGCAAATATAGAGCATGTGTTTTTAAAAGGATCAGTTCTGTCGAGCACTATTTATCCGATAGGTACTAGGGCTTTTAATGATATTGATATCTTAGTATTAAAAAAGTCAATCCAAAGCGTAAAAAAAGTTTTATATGAGCTAGGTTTTTTGCAGGGCAAATATGATTATAAGAATGGCGTTGTTGATAAGTTTGACCAGGATACAATTACACAATCCATAAATACGAGAAGCGAAATGGCGCCTTTTGTCAAAATTGTGGATGATAAAACCATTAAAACCATTGATGTCGATGTTAATTTTTCGTTAGACTGGAAGCCTGATGGCTCTGATGAATCGGTGAATAATTTCTTAAGCGAGAGAGTCCTTGTTCCTTTTGATAGTAATTTCTCAATTTATTCGCTTAAAAAAGAGCATTTATTTATCCACCTATGCAGTCATTTTTATAAAGATTCAGCCTTGATAGATTTCGTTAAAAAAAGAAAGGTTCTGGATTTATATAAATTTGTTGATATATACACATTTATTCAAACATACTTTGAGGAAATCGATATCGAAAGAATATTCAATGATTCTCTCAAATATGGTTTCGATAAACACGTCTTCTTTACACTAAATTATACTACTAAGGTTTTCCCAGATATGTTGACAATAAAGAATGTTGATTCACTTTATCAGAAATATAATTATATCAACGATGATGTTATGACAGTAATTTTTGACCAGTATAATTCTGAAATTAAAATGAAAGATAAAAGTAGTTTGGTAGATAGACTATTTTCATACGATATTATAAAAAACTATAAATAGTTAATGAGTAGGTAAGAAACATGGTTTTTATGAATAATCTAACCGCAAAAATAACTAGGATTTTTAACGATAGTTTAGGGGCGATAACAAATGATTCAAACCATACATCACATAGTTTGATTAGCGATAACTTGCTAACAAGAATTAGCTGCAACTACAAACCATGTTCTGATAACTTAATGAAGTTAAGTTCAATATTCAATGCATCGCTAAAGGCTCCACAGAATGGTAGTAATGTCATTACAGCTTTTATTACAGAAAATAAAGAGACATTCCAAAAGATTGAATCCTTATTCCAACATTCGGAATGGTCAACAAATGACAGAGTTAGAAGGTTTAATACAGCAACATATAATACTTCCGACTCTAAGTGCACGATTGATAATAAATTTTATATTATTAAGTGCTATGATCATTTTTATTATATCTACAATACGGAATCAAATCGTTGCTTAATGGTAGTTACGGGTGAGAAAAAAGCCGTAACCATGGTTAATATTTTGTTACTAACACCATATTTATTGCACGGTGATTTATATGCGGTTCATGGCGGGCTTGTAAGTGATGGAAAGAATAATATACTTATAAGCAGTTCTTCTTTGGGCGGAAAAACTACTTTCGCTTTACTGTTTTTAGAAAATGGATGGCAAATCATCACAGAAGAAACTACATATATAACAAAGTATGGAGAACCGCTTAATTATAATATAAGAAACTATTTTAATATAAGAGTTGGGACATATTTAGAATTTAAAGACCTTTTTATGAGAGCTGGTATTGTGAACGATTCTTTCTTGACTATAGCAGATACGGCTCAGAAAAAATTATTCGAGCTTGGGAAGCAGGGGCAAATGTCAATAGACTTTGAATCCTTGTGTAAAAATGAGGGTGATCCAGTAGCTGATCGAATAACTCATGTGTTGAAAGTTACTCTCAAAAAATATAAATCCGGTATGACTATTAAAAAAAACAATTCTACAGAGAATGTAGATAAGTTTTTGGAAGTGAGTCTTGCTCCTACCGTGATGCTTTTTAAAAAATTGACTACTATGGCTAATTTAAAAAGAAATAAAAGAAGAGAAGAATTAATGCAAATATTTAAAAATGTAAAAAGTTATTCCATAATGTCGGGTTTTGATTATAGAAACAACTTTAACTTCTTATTAGATAAAATAATATAGTGTATATTAACCTCTGACTAGGTGGTAAAGTTGCACTTTGGAACCATACTAACCTTTTTGTATATGATAACTTACAAGGTAAAAATTTCTTGGTATGCATCAATTTCTTTTTGATATTTCGATTTTTCCCAGAGATTTTTAATTTTAATAAAAAATTTTAAGTATTCATATTTTACCCTTTTCCAACTCTCATAGTCTGTAGTTAAATTTTCAAAAGCACTTTTTGCTTCTATCAACTTATCCAGGCTCCAATTAGAAGCAAGCAGTATCATTTGTAGAACAACCTCTTCGTTTCTTTTCCCACAGTCAATAATTTTTCTATGCAGCTCCTTTTCACTATCTCCTATATTAATAGAAGAGTCTGGAATGCTTTTTGACATTTTGGCATAAGGGAAAAGTCCATTAATAAGTTTCCCATATAGTGCACCAATCTCTGCGTCTTGACAAACCAAACTATCTACACCTCCTTTTTTAAGTTTCATTCTATCAAGTGCAATTCTTGCTAGATGAGGGTGGTGATGCTCTTCCAGCCCTACCGGCACTATCACACCTCGTTTTTTATCGCGTACTATGGGCAAAATAATATCCGTCATTGTATATGTCCGGCTCACCATTTTTGAGAAGTCATTTCCAAGCAATTCTAATCTTTGATACATATCATTGGTAACCTCACGGTTTTCAAGCAAATCTCTAGTACTTAAAACGCTAGAAACAAGGGAAAACACTCTGGCATGATCATGGTGGTTATGCGTTCTAATTTCACCTTTTTTTTCATTAAATCCTAACTTTTTAATAAAAGATATGAATTGATGGGCATTTCGTATTAATTCATTTAATGGCTTCTGTCTCGAGTTTAACGCGCTTAATTCAGAGATGATTATATGAGTATAAATACCGGTGTGTTTTTGTAGTTCAAGTACTCTAAAGATAGAACAAAGCGTACCAGCTGTTGGAGAGTTAGTAGGGCCAAATCCTGTTACGATAGCCAATTCATTCGGAGGAATATTATTGAAAATTTCCAAATTGTCATAACATAAATACCTTGAGTTTAATTCATTGTTTTTTCCATAATCATGCAACCGAATATCATTGGGAAACTTAGTATATTTAAAATCCTTGATCATTTGATCAAGTTTTTTGTTTGAATACTCCAATTCCTTTAATGCGTGCTTATAATCATTCGCAACTTCCTCGATTGATTTGTTCTTTATCTTTGCTATTTCCTTTAACTCGTCGTTCGATAAATCCAAACTGGTTTTCATATTTGCTATTTGTTTTTTACTTGAACCTTAAAAAGAAAGGCTGGGGTTGTTTTTAGTAACAACCCCAGCCTGTTAGCTGAGTTCCAAGACTCGTCTGACTTCGTCGAGAGTTTCGATGGCGTTTTCTTTCGCCACACTAGCTCCTTCTTTCAAGACGGACGGAATGTACGACGGATCCCGCGTTATCTCGGCTCTCTTGGCCTGAAACTCCTCGGTGAAGTTCTGAACGATGCGGGCCAGAATCTGTTTGAACTGACCCATCACAGGTTTGCCGTTCTTATGTGCCTTGATGATAGCATCCACCTCATCGCGCTGCGATTCAGTTTTCGCCAACGTCTTAGCAATCAAGATATGGCTTTCCAGTTTCTCGTTCATCACCCCCTCGAAAGCGGTTTCAGCTACCTTGATCTTACTGGTAACTGTCTTTGCATCATCCGTCAAGAAGATGGCTCCACTGGGGTTGGTCTTGCTCATCTTACCCTCTCCTTTCAAAGATAGGATGCGAAGAGACTTGACCTGCAACACCTGAGGAATAGGAAGGAGCTCCCCGTACCTCTTGTTGAACCTACTGGCAAGCAGACGTGTAACTTCCATGTGCGGTAGCTGGTCTTCCCCGACTGCAACTTTCTTTGCTCTATTGAGTAAGATGTCAGCAGCCATCATGACCGGATAGAGAAGAAGGAGGGCGTTCGCCGTTTCCGTTCGTGCGTTGTCCTTGAGCTTATCCTTGAGAGTTGGCACCCTCAAGAGTTCAGCCACAGAAACAAGCCGAGCTAGAAGCGTGGTAAACGTAGTGACCTCTCCCGCCACCTCCGATTGGAGATAGACCTTTGTTTTCTTCGGATCTATCCCAAGCGCAATGTAGTCAGCGACCACCCCGTGAACGTGCTGCCTTGCCGTGGATGGCTCCTTGTCCGTGATCGCGTGAAGATCAGCAACGAAGACTACCGGAGACACGCCCTGTGCCTGAAGTTCAACAATGGGAGCAACTGCCCCAAGATAGTTGGCGACGGTTAAATTGCCAGTGGGCCTGATGCCCGTCAGTAACTCAACCTTGTACTGCATGACAGATTCCTCCTTTCTTTGGGTTTTGACCTTTTCCAAGGTACTTGAATTACTGCGACCAGTATAATACTTTTTTTTATTTTTGTCAAGACTATGGGTCATCTTTACTTTTTATTGATAAATTTAATAATATCCTCCTTTCTGTATCGCCTCACATTTCGTGGTGTTGGCCTGAAGGGTTTCAAAATCTCTCCGGCATCCCAACGCCTCAAGGTCATACTAGAAACACCGAGCATCTTCGATACTTGTTTCATTGTTAATAGTTCTGGGAGTTTTTCTAAATCCATAATTTCTTGTTCTAAAACTTTATCGTTGTTATACTTATTGTAACAGAGCGAATAAATTTGTAAAATCATGATACAATAAAAGCGTTGCGGCTATCCTAGTCGCGTATCTGAATGATAGGGTCTTGGTACACGAAGGCAAAAAACAACTTTTTGGAACCCAATTTAGAACCAACAAAAAAGGCAAACCCGAGCCGTTTCCTATCAGCACTCCTACAGGGCTCGCCAAACGCCGCAAACAGGCGGGACTCGAGTCTTTCGGGGAGTATAAAAAGAAGATGATGGGGTATTATTAAAGAAAGGATGCCTATTCAAACTCACATATTTTTAGCTTCAAAGGATTTGCAACCTTATGAGGCACAGCTACGATCACTTTCGGCATCGGCTATTTCTGCTGCAGAAAAAATTATTGCGCTCGGTGATATTGATATTGTTTTGTACGACAACCCAGAAGGTACTATAAAAGATCTTGCTGGCATCGGCGGGTACTGTCCGCTGGCAAATACTATTTTTATCTCACTTGATCCGCGTCGTGAAGGGTTTCGAGAATCTATTGAAAATGAGCTTTCTTATTACATTGTCCATGAGATACATCATGCGATGCGATTTCGTACCCCAATCGAAAAAGAAACTCTTTTTGAAGCCATGATATCCGAAGGGCTTGCTGATCACTTTGCTATGGAAGTGATGGGTAGAAAAGAAGTGCAGCCATGGGCGCGCGCTCTACCACAAGATCAAAAAGAAACTATACTTAAACTGGCCTCAGATGTGTGGCACGAGCCTACCTATGACCACGCGGCATGGTTCTACGGTTCAAAATCAGAGAGTATTCCTCGCTGGGCAGGGTATACGCTGGGTTATGACCTTGTGCATACTTATCTAACTAGCCACCCAGACGCGCAAGCATCTTCATTGATATCGGTTGATGCGGCAGTATTTCTCCCCAGAAAATCCTGACGAGCATATATTTTAATATGAAAAAAATTACCTATATTCAATTTGCTATTTATTTTGCCATCGGGCTTTTTACGCCTGCGTGGTACAAGATTCTTTTGGATCGAGGCGGTAGTTTAGAAACTTTCGGACTTCTTTTTGGGCTTATGGCACTTGGGTCAATAGCATCAACCTATCTTGTAGGCTGGGCCTGCGAGGGGAGAAATCCTCTAAAGGTACTATCATGGACTCTTGTTTTGCAAGGATCAGTGATGCTCGCCTATTTGATGCCCCAAGCTCCACTTTATGCTTTGCAGGCAGTTTATGGCGCCTTAGGGGCTTCGCTTGCTACATTACAACAAATACTCATAGCTCATTATTCAAATGGAGCGACAGGAAAGATAGGGCTTCATAATAGCTTTGTACAGGTAGCTGTAGGTCTTTCTATGATAGGGGGTGGGTTTTTGGCCGCATGGATAGGAGCAACGGCAGTAATACTGCTTTCGGTGGGTATAGTTTTTGCAACCGCAATAGGAGTTAGAATTTAGTTACTACAAAAATCCTCCGAGTACGGGGAGGAAGACGTTCTCTGTGGATAGATAACAGCAAAAGGGGCGACAGTGCGCCTTTTTTTCTTTAGAATAGAGGTAATGGATCGGGCTGTGTTGCTTAAAATAATAGAGGCGGGTATTCATGCGCCGTCTGGTGAAAATTGCCAGCCGTGGCGTTTTGAAGTGCGCGGCGATAGTGAGCTGGCACTCTACAACATCCCCGAGCGTGATGACTCTCTGTATAGCTGGGGTCAGCGTGCATCATACTTTGCGCACGGCGCACTGCTAGAAAATATGCGCATTGCTGCCGCGCATTATGGTTTCGATATGCGCTTTGTATTATTTCCCGAAGGTCATGAGTCCAATCTGGTAGCGCTGATCCAATTTACCGGCCGCGAACCAAAGGCAGAGCCGCTCTTTGAAAGTATTTTCAAGCGCACCACTAATCGTAAGCCGTATAAAAAAGTAGATATCACTGATGAGACAAAAAAGTGGCTCACTGACGGCGTGGCTGATGATGGCGTAAAGATAATACTCACTACAGATAAAGGTGCTATCAAAACCATAGCCAACGCCGCGGCATCAAACGAACGTGTGATATTTGAAAATAAGCTCATGCACGGCTTTTTCTTTAACCATATCAACTGGACCAAACAAGAAGATGATAAAAAAAGCATCGGCTTCTATATAGATACGCTCGAGCTACCCCCACCCGTAAAAGTGCTTTTCAAATTGTTTCGCAGGTGGCCGGTGATGCGCGTACTGGGCATAGTCGGCTTTCCGCGTTTTGTAGCGCTTGGCAATGGCCAACTGTATGCGTCAGGGTCGCTGGTGGGCGCAGTGGTTATTGATGATGAAACGCCCGAGCATTTTGTACAGGCGGGTATGACGGCCCAGCGTATATGGCTCAATACCACAAAGCTCGGTTTGAGCTTTCAACCGCTCGCGGGGCTTATCTATCTTTTCTTGCGCGTAAAGCACGGTGATCTTGCGGCGTTTGAACACCGACATATTCATCTAATGCAGAGGGGATATATCACTATTCAAAAAACATTTGATGCTCAAAATAAAACTATTGCTTTTATGTTCCGTATCGGCGATGGGGGAGAGCCAACAGCAAGAGCGACGAGGTTAGCGGTTGAGCAGTTTGTCTCATAAACATCATGTTGTTTGTAAAGCGAAAAGCACAAATCGATGAAGTATTAAAAGATTTATATGATCTCAAAAATAGTGGCGCTCATCAAAACACTTACGCCATTGATGCAAATATAAATTTCTTTAAGGCAATAAAAACATTCCGAGGTTATGTTGCCTGGTTTTTCAAAGAACGACTAGCACTTGATGGTAGGCGACTTTTAGAACTCTCCGATTTTCAGCTAGCCGATGGAAAATGGGAGAGGATTTTACAATCTGAATTGCTTGAAATTGAGAAGTGGAAGTTTCCTGATAACCTACGTCCACTCCGTCTCGCGGTATTAGACGCTATAAAAACACTATCAGACAAAAAAGACATTTTAACTGTTATAAATCTCGGTTCCGGCGCTATGGAGTGTGAACGGCAGGTTATTGAACAGCTTAGAAAACAAAAGTCTACACAAAGAATTTTATTTGTAGGCATCGATTCTTCTTTAGCGTCCGTAGAAGCGGCACTTGATAACCTAAAAGATCTCAATCTAAAAATCATCAAGATACCAGTAGATTCAATGGCAAATACCATCGAGGCGTCGAGTATTTTGGGCTCTAATCAATACGGAATACTTATTATAGCCGGGGATGCCCTGGCTTTACCTAGGTATTTAGGAGGGCAGAAGGCCGATTTACTTTTCTATACAAAATTCAGACACCATCTTTCAGAAGAAGCGAAACCCGTTTTTGACAATATGACGATGAGCTCTGCAGGATATATAATTGAAGAAGACAATCTCAACAATCTTTTTATGTTTATTGTGCCGTTAATTATAAGGTCACGCTGGAATCATCCGATACTATTAAACGGCGCGTTTTTCAGCGTGTTACGAGACCCGACAAAAAATGATATTCAGCGCAGTCTTAGTGGTGGTTGGAAAGTCCATTTTTCCCCCTCGATATATATTAAGCATTTGAATGTCTCTAATAACTAATATTGATTTTTTCTTTCTAAATATAACCATTCTTGCGATTGGTATCTTAGGTGTTGTTATTTATTTAAATAATAGGCAGAGCGTCACAAACAGAACTTTTCTTTGGCTAGCGACTATTGATATTGTTTACGCTGTTACAAACTACCTTAGTTACCAATACCAGGACGCTGATATCATACTTTGGCTTTTAAGATTTGTATTATTTAGCTCCATACTCTACTCCTTTGTATTGTTTCATCTACTGTATGTGTTCCCTGAAGAACGCAAAGCTTTGCCGGCGTGGTACAAGTATATTTTAGTACCAGTAGTATGCGGGGTTCTCTTGTTAACTTTATCACCTTTAGTTTTTGTAAAGATTGAATCCATCGCGCCAATTGGGCAAGTTTCCAACCCCGTTCGCGGAGTTGGAATGGCTGCGTTTGGAGTGCTGCTTTCGTATCTGGTCTTCGGAGGTATAGTGCTTTTAGCAAAAAAGGCGAGAGCCGCAGTTGGAATTGCACGCTCGCAGATCAGTTTCGTGTTACTCGGTACTTGTATAACCTATCTGCTCTTGGTCTTATTTAATTTTATATTGCCAGTAGTTTTCAACAATCTTCTCTTTATTCCATTCGCTCCAGCTTATACTCTGCCCTTCATAGTGCTTACCGCCTACGCAATCATTAAATATCGTTTTCTTGATGTAAAGGTTATCGCTACTGAGTTACTTACCTTCGCGCTTTGGATTTTATTACTAATTCGTCTACTTGCGGCACGAGATACCGGAGATGTTGTACTAGGCACAATTTTATTTATCGGCTCCCTCGCTCTCGGCATTCTTCTCATTCGCTCTGTACTCCAAGAGGTAAAACTGCGCGAGCGGATGGAGAAGCTCGCAGTTGATCTTGAAGTTGCCAACGCTGATCTCAAACGACTTGATGAGGCCAAGTCTGATTTTATCTCAATCGCATCGCATCAGCTACGCACGCCACTCTCAATCATCAAAGGATACATCTCCATGATGCGTGAAGGCACCTACGGCAAGCTCGAGACAAAGATTCATGACCCACTCGAAAAAGTATATGTATCAAACGAGCGCTTGATCACCTTGGTCAATGACTTGCTCGATCTCTCACGCATGGAGCGTGGGCGCATGCAGTTTGATATGAAGCCCGTACATCTCAATGAGATCCTTGACCCTATCGTCACTGATTTTCAGATCGTAGCAAAAAATAAAAAGATGGAGCTCGTGTGGGAGAAAGATTTTAAGACCGATGCCATGAGCGGTGATAGCAACAAGCTTCGCCAAGTGGCACTCAACCTTGTAGACAACGCATTTAAATATACGCCGTCGGGAACCGTAGTAGTGAAGCTCGTACAAGAAGGGGATGCTATCAGATTTTCAGTGACTGACACAGGGCCGGGTTTAAGTGATGAAGAATCACGCAAGCTTTTCCAAAAGTTTGTACGCGGCAAAGAACAGAAGGCAACTCATACCGAAGGTCTTGGCCTCGGTTTGTATGTAGCCAAGCTGATCGCAGAGGCACACGGTGGATCTATCGGCGCCACTTCACCCGGCAAAGGCAAAGGCAGCACCTTCTTTATGCTCTTGCCGCTTGAAGTAGAGAAAAAATAAATAATAATTAGTAAGGTTTAGAAACCTTTAAGCTGGTACGGATTGCAAAGAGTAAAAGATGATTTTTGCAAAAAAATCATCTTTTTTCTTTATACACAAGTAACCTCACGTAGTATTGCCATATAATAAACAGCAATAGGTCGCACTATTCGTTTTTATTTTTTATTAACAAAACTCTTGCAGATATGAGTACACGATTGTTTACGAAATGGGGTTTGGTCGGTATCGTTGCTATTGCCATGTTGGCGCCGCAACTTGCATTGGCGGGCACCCCACGCCTTCAACTTAATTCGGATCAATATCGTACGGGTGATCCCGTCACACTCACCGTGACAAATGCGGACGCAAATATAGGTGTCATTGTAGTCGCATCAAACTGGGCTGGTGATTTTTCAAATCCACAAATGAATCTTGGTACAACTGACGGCACCGGTCGCTGGGTATCAAATGTATTTACCATCACCCGTGATTTTCGATCGAGTTGTAATTATAAAATATATGTCATAGCAAACGGCAAGCAAAGCAATACAGAAACTTATTGCGTCACACGCACATCAGAAAATCCGAGTGGCGTACACGGCTATGTAGTCGAGACGCAAAACTCGTTTCAATATGTTGAGACCTCGTTAATCATCGATGGTCGCAAGAGTGTCAGTACATCGGGCGGATTTTATGAGACGCGCGATCTCGAACCCGGACGTCACACCATCACTGTTTTAACTCCGAGTTCATCGACTGAAAAAAAGGCAACCGAGCCGGAGTATAATGTCTGTAGTGGTGGCGCTGATTGTGGAAGAAACGGAAACTGGCAAAAAGGCGACACCGCAACCTTTGATGTAACTGAGGGAAATATTGCGACCGTATATTTTCGATTTCTCATCACCAATCATGACGGCAATCCAAATCCTGGGGGCGGTACCGAACCAGAGCCGTGCAATGCGACCTACGGTTCTTGTTCTGCGGGTCAAGTAAATACTTATCGATGTAGTAATGCTATTAACTATCAAAAATGTGAACGCGTAGACAAAAACAATGATGGCTTCGCTATCTACTGTTGGAATGCGCCCGCACAGTGTCCTGTCGCGGCTCCTGTCTGCACGGGTGGCACAGGTACCAGTATCACTGATGACCCGAGTAGTCCTATCGATACGCCAGTGTGTGCTACAGGTACTTCTGGTCCAACGCCTTCAGAACAATTTTCAGCGGGCCAACAAATTGAAATAACACAAAATGGTGTCAACGTGCGGGGAGCACCCGGTGGCTCATGGGCAGCGACGCGCAATGCGGGCGCCAAAGGGACTATCTATGCGAGCCCCGCTATTCCTGCGAAGTTTGCGGGTATTTGGTATCAATGGTGGAAGGTTGATTTTGGAAATCTCCTCGGATGGGTGGCGGAAGATTTCTTGAGACTCGCGGGCACTTCTGCAAATACGTTTGTCGATGCGGGCACAAATGTCACGGGTACTTTTTCTCGCGATGACGGCAAGCTCTACGCATATCTCAATGGATCTGTATATGTAAACGGCGCAAAACGAGATGATATCCAAAACAATGGATTCATCATGTGGAAAGTATCTTCAAAGGACGGCGCTGCTTGTGGTGGTGATAACTGCGGCGTGACATTTGAAAATCCTGGCAACCAAGGGCAAGATCCCACGGTGGTATTTCCAAGTCGTGGCAACTATCAGCTACAGTTTTGCGCGCCCTATATCACACCCTGTGATTCGATCACAGCAGATATACGTCAGGGAGGTACGCAGGGTTGTAACGATGATCTTCAGAGGCAATATCTAGCTGAATTCTGCCCACATGGCTTTGATCCAACAAAAGTTACTTGGGGCGGTGCAGGCGGTATCAGTGGCAACCCTTGGGGGCCTTATCACGCGTGCAATATCCGTAATTTGCCAGCAGGTGGTATCACCGCAGGAGGATGTCATGGTAAATATCAGTGGCCAAATGGCGGCGATGATACAACATCACGCACACCATCGACCCCGCCATTTAACGACGGCGTTGATGCATACGGCTATGCGCACTTAGTCGCTGAAGCGTGGAATCCAAACTGGACGCGCGCTCTCAATCTCAATGGTATCCCGACACGCTCGGGCCAATGGAATCTTGCAGCTCGCTATTTAGCAACGCGTGTAGGTCAAGATGGGCCCTATAAATGGCTCGGTATTCCTGCGGCGTATTCAGATTTTCTTCCTAAACAATATGTGCATACCTACGTATCACCTGAGGCACTCGCAGCAGGTCCCGGTCAAATGCCACTTTGCATGCAAGACTATAGTGTGAACGCACAGGTTTATGGCATGGCAAAAGGGTGGTGGGGGTTGCCGAGTGGCATGAACCCTGACGGTTCGCGCCCCGGTAGACGCATCCCGCAAACAGGCAAGTGTGTACCCGATTGGAGATCATGGAGGCCGGGCCTTGATGCGATTCCTCAATACACCGGTGGACCTGGGCCCGGTGCTGCAAACGGCAGTTGTGGTGGTCCAGTGAGTACGGCAGACGAAGTAGTATGTAGATCAGAAGTTGATCAATTTTACTGCACCGCAAATAAAACAACAGCAGCCATCGGCGAAGCTGTCACTTTCACTGCGTTTGGCGCTACACCGCTCGAATGGAACGCAGAACTCGGCACCAATCCACGAACGCAAAGTGGCGGCCAGTCATTCACCACCACATGGACCTCAGTTCACGGCTCATTTAACCAAGGCGTGAGCTTTACTCATCGTACTGATGGTAGTGTCCAAACAGAAAGCTGCAGTGTACTACTCTATGATCCAAACCCAGCACCCCCACCGCCACCTCCCGCAGGCCCCTCTGGACCTCTTGCGTGCTCAGGTGGTGATGCCACTATCGGCACGATAGCAGGTACAGTGACGCTTCGTGCGTTTGATGTGCGGGGCACCAATGCGATGTCATTTGGTGTATATCCCGTACGAAATGGCGACCGTAAGGTAAATCTTGCCAAGTGGCCCGGTGGTACGCGTGTTGGAGCTTCAAATACCTTCCGTGGCACGCTCACTGCAGCGCAACTTGCTGATGGAAACTTTGGTGATGGTCGCTATGGGGTCGACGTGTGGCTCTGGGGTCCTGATGTTGTTGCAACTTCTGATGATATTAAATGTGCAACGTTTGACTTCGTAAAAACAGGCAACACCGTCACCATACCGGGCGTTGACAATCCACCTCCTCCACCACCGCCACCACCAGCGGGCCCCCTTCCTCCACCTTCGTGTACTTTAACTCCTACTCCTGCTGGCACTACCAAAGCAATCAACACGCGGTTTAATGTAACGTGGGCATATGCTAACGCTGACTATATTACGGTCAGTGGTCCTGGTTGGAGCGGTACCGTAGATTGCGGACTTCATGATGACAACGGTGATGGTATAGGTGATAGATTTGATGCAAACTATACAACTCCGTATTCATGCCGTGCTGCGTTCTTACGCACCACAACGGGCGGTTCGTATGATCTTGGTACTTCTCCTGGCACGTGGGGTAATCTCTATATGCGTGAAATTGGCACCGCAAGTGTCACCGCCACACCAAAACGCCGAAGTGATGGTGCAGTCGGCGCGCCGTGCACGTTGACTATGGTCGGCACTCAAAGCGGAGGCGTTCCACCACCCCCACCACCTCCACCAGCGCCCGCTTGCGCAAATAATTGGAATCGTACAAATGGTGGCTATTTCGATGGTGATGGTGCGGGGACTATCTGTGGATGTGATTACTTTGGCCCAGATGGTCAATCGCCATTTGGCCCGTCACCAGCACTTCAATGCTATCCACCCGGAAGCACTGGACAGTCAACCACGCCACCTCCTCCACCTCCACCAGCACCTGCCACACCTCGCTGCAAACTCAACAACACCTTTGGGAATTCATCGATCACTAAGACCGTGGGTAGCAGGTTTGAAATCCCATGGGGTTGGGAAAATGCTGACTACGTCACCGTGAGTGGTCCGGGTTGGAACGGTACCATTGACTGCGGCAAGCGCGCCGATGGCACGTATGATCCAAACTACTTCCCGTATCCCTATAAATGCCGCAATGAGTTTATGCGAACATCTAATGGCTCATCCTACAACCTCGGTACGCAAAGCCAATGGGGCAACCTCTACATGCGCGAGGCAGGCACCGCAAGCGTGACGATCACACCAAAACGCAACAACGGCACTGCCGGGGCATCATGTACTCTTACTATTACTGGTACGGGTACGCTGGTAGCGCCTCCACCGCCACCACCACCTCCGCCAGCAGCTGTACAAGCTCCCACGTACAATAATCGTCAATGCTCGGTAACCAGCGTCACGCAACTTGGTGGTGGTCGCGTCAAACTGCGAGTCGTTGGGGGCACGGTACTACCTGACTCGGTGGGCTTCTGGAATCTCTCGCGCGGAGTTGGTACCGCCACATGGATTGGTCGTGGATCATGGACCACTATTAACTCAACTACCTTTGATGTGACGGTGAGCGCCGCCGAACATGCAAATACCTACGGCAGGTATCAGGCAAACTTCTGGAAGTGGGGTACGAGTGATGCTACCAATGTATTTTGCGCCGATGTTCGCTTTGACATCCCGCGTCCAACCGCCGCGTTGAGTGGCAGTGATGCGAACGCGCTCGCGAATACACTGCAAGGACTCCGTAATATGCTCTTGGGTCTTCAGGCAGCTCTCGGACAATAACTTCTTTCGGCGCAGGCATCAAAAACTCCGCACTATGCGGAGTTTTTGTTTCCTGATATATTAAAATCTATGGAAAAGCGGATTCATATTGGTGATACGCCAAATCATGTAGGCAAAGAAATTGAACTTTCTGGTTGGGTTGATGTGCGCCGCGACCATGGCAAATTAATTTTTATTGACCTTCGTGATGAATCCGGCGTCGTACAGATGGTAGTGCCGCCTGACAACAAAGATTTACACGATACTGCTGACCAAGTGCGCACCGAATGGGTGATCGGCATACAAGGGCTCGTTAAAGAGCGCCCTGCCAAAATGAAAAATGATAAATTGCCAACCGGCGGCGTTGAGATTGAAGTCAAAGGTATCACGATACTTAATTCCGCAGAAACGCCTGTCTTTGAACTTGCAGGCGATGGCTACGAAGTCGCCGAAGAGGTGCGTCTTAAATATCGCTATCTTGATCTTCGCCGCGCGCGCCTTCAGCGCAACATCCGTCTTCGATCAAAACTTGTAGACACAATTCGCCAATATCTTTTTGCAAAATCATTTGTCGAGATTGAAACACCGTATCTGACCAAAGCAACTGCCGAGGGTTCACGTGATTTTTTGGTACCCTCACGCCTCCAGCACGGGCAATTCTACGCGCTCCCACAAAGCCCACAGCAATACAAGCAGCTCATTATGGCATCTGGCTTTGAACGATATTTTCAAATCGCTCGATGTTTTCGCGATGAAGACTTGCGCGCTGATAGGGGATTTGAACATACCCAGCTCGATTTTGAGATGAGCTTTGTAAAACAAGAAGATATTCTCAATATCATTGAAGGTATGATGATTGAGCTCGCAAAAAAACTTGGTAAAAAAATCAAAGAAACACCATTTCCGCGTTTTACCTATGCAGAGGCAATGGAAAAATTTGGCGCAGACAAATTTGATCTACGGACCGAAGAAGAAAGGAAAGATGGCACGCTTGCATTTGCGTGGGTGACGCATTTTCCATTTTTTGAGCGCACTGACAATGGCACATGGACTTTTACCCATAATCCATTTTCAAATACCATACCCGAGCATCGCGAAAAACTTTTGGCGGGTGAAATTGAATCAATCATCGCTGATCAATATGACTTGGTGCTCAATGGCTATGAGGCTGGTGGTGGCAGTATCCGTGCGCATGAGCCTGAAGTACTCAAAAAAGTATTGGGGGTAATGGGTTTTGATGATGAAAAAATTGAGCGCGAATATAGCCATATGCTCGAAGCATTCAGACGTGGCACACCTCCGCATGGTGGTATCGCACTCGGCATCGATCGCCTCACTATGTGTTTTGCGGGCGAGACCGCACTTCGCGAGGTGCAGGCATTCCCTATGACTGCGAGCGGTAAAACCTCCGTGATGGATGCGCCCACCGATGTATCGCCCGAGCAACTGCTCGAATTTGGAATACAAATCAAGAAAAAACCCGCCGCGTAGGCGGTTTTTTCTTTGTTTTTAGGTCATTTTTTGGCTATACTGTACGCGTGGCATACAAAGTACGCGTCAAAGAATTTGAAGGGCCTCTCGAACTTCTTCACGACCTCATTGAGACCCGCAAACTCTCGATCAACGAGGTCTCGCTTGGTGCTGTCACCGAGGATTATTTTCGCTATATCGAAGATCTTAAGACAAAGCTTGGTGAAAGCTACCACGAAGAGCTTGCTGATTTTTTGGTTATCGCCTCGACTCTCATCCTCATCAAATCGCGCTCGCTCTTGCCCGGCTTCATGCTCACGCGTGAGGAGGAGGGCGATATCAAAGAGCTCGAGGATCGCCTCCGTGCCTATCAGATTGTCAAACGCATGGCCGATGAACTAGGCAATCGAGTTAAAGCGCGCCGTGAGCTCTTTGGCAGAGAGCCCTTGGTATTGGTTGCCCCAGCCTTTCTGCCGCCCGCCAAAGGTATTGATCTCAATCGCATGGTATTTTTGCTACGTGAGATCATCGCCGCAATCCCGCAAAAAAATGAACTGCCGCAGCGTACCGTAAAGAAAATTATTTCTATCGAAGAAAAGATCAAAGAACTCGAAGAGCGTATCAGTCAGGGTATGGTAAAAACATTTCATGACTTGGTGGGCAGTAAAGCCGAGCGCGTCAATGTGGTAGTTAGTTTTCTAGCGATGCTCGAGCTTATCAAGCTGGGTGCTATTGCGGTGCGTCAATCGTCAAATTTTGATTTAATACATATCGAACATGGATCAGGAAAATAACAATCTTATCCCGTCGCTCGAAGCACTGTTGTTTGTCTCGGGTGAACCGATGACACTTAAAGAGCTTGCGCGCCTCGTAAATACTGACAAGCGCGAAGTGGCGCACGCACTCGACGCACTCAAAGAGACATTGGCAGATCATGGTATTCGGCTTTTACAAAATGAAGACACCTATTCACTCGTCACTGCACCCGAGACATCTGAAGTCTCTGGACGCATCGCCAAAGAACGGCTCGAGGGTGACCTTACGCGCTCACAACTTGAAACGCTCGCGATTATTTTATGGAAGGGCCGCGTATCACGCTCGAGCATTGATTATGTGCGCGGAGTAAACTCGGCATTTGCGCTTCGCGCGCTTCTTATCCGCGGACTTATCGAGCGCTCGCAAGACGAAAAAGACGCGCGTATATTTCTGTATCGACCCACGACTGATTTATTTAAATATCTTGGCGTTACCTCAAGCGCAGAACTACCAAGCTATGACGATATAGCAAAAGACCTCAAAGATCATGAGTGATTTTTCTGGCGCAGTCACGGTTGTTGCGGGGTTTTTGGCTGCTTTTGGTATCGTCATACCTGCGCTCGCCCCTGCCGCCGAACCCCTGGTACCATTGCCGCCACCCGCGCGGGTGATTTTGGATAGTACCTATACCGCAAAAAGTGTCTTGGTGGCTGATTTGGCGGGTGATTGGCGCACCGCCGAGCGCGAGACTGGCGTGCGACGCCCCATCGCGAGCATTACCAAGATCATGACAGGTTTTTTGGCGCTCGAGATGTTGCCTCTCAATACACCCATTATCATGTCAAAGAATGCCATTGAGACGAGTGGCGAGGTAGGAGGATTTCAAGAAGGCGAAGTATTTGCGCTACGTGACGCGCTCTTCGCCCTTATGATGCCATCTTCAAACGACATGGCGATGGCACTAGCCGAGACAGTGGGTGAGCGTATGGGTGGCCGCACCTTTGATGAAAAAATAGAACGCTTTGTGTCCGCCATGAATGAACGTGCTCGTACGCTCGGTATGCATGATACGCTCTATCGCAATCCTACAGGCCTCGATCTGCCGACCTATGAGCCTAGTAATTTTTCTACGGCAAACGATCTCTTGAAACTAATACAAGCGTCCCTAAAAAAACCTCTCTTGTGGGAGCCATCGCGTGAGGCAGATAAAAACATTGTCTCATTTGGGCAAGATACGCATTTGCTAATCAACAGTAACGCGCTCACACCCTACATCATCAATTTTATGGGCAGCAAGACAGGCACCACCGAAACTGCGGGCGAATCAATCGTCGTCATCTACGAACCCATATTGGGTAGGCCGCAAGCGCTTATTTTACTAGGCGCCGATCCCGCGCAGCGCATTGTTGAGGCGTCGTCCCTCCTCCTCCGCACCGGAGGTATGCTACCATAGAGGGTATGCAAGAAGCAGTACTGCTTGATGTATTAAAGGTTTTTGGTCTCTCGACACTCTCCTTTTTTGTAGCTTTTTTAATGACACCATTGCTCACGCACTATTTGTATGCGTATAAAATGTGGCGTCCGCAAATCGCACGTAAAGCTACCACGGGTGAGCAGGCATCTGTCATCTCGGGCATCATGCGCGAGCGGACACGCATAGAGACTCCGCGCATGGGCGGCATTCTCATCTGGGGTACAACGTTTGTGGTGGCGTTCTGTCTTTGGGCTCTTGGCGAGATGTATGGTGGCGCACTCTTTACCAAGCTCAATTTTCTTTCGCGCAATCAAACATGGCTACCACTCGCAGCTCTTGTTGCGGGATCACTCACAGGTCTTTTGGACGACTGGATGGCAGTACGCGGTCGCGACACCTATGTGGGTGGCGGCCTTGATCTCAAGGCACGTATTGGCGCGGTGCTCGTCATTGGCGCGGTTGGCGCATGGTGGTTTTATGGCCCACTCGAGATGCGCGGCATCCATATACCATTTTGGGGCGATCTCTGGCTTGGTATTTTCTTTATACCGTTTTTTATGCTCACGATGCTTGCCGTATTTGCAGGTGGCGTTATCGATGGACTTGATGGGCTCGCAGGTGGTGTTTTTGCATCGATACTTGCAGCATATGGTGGCATTGCGTTTTTCCAACAACAGCTCGACCTTGCTACGTTTCTTGGCGTTATCATTGGCGCGCTGCTAGCTTTTTTGTGGTACAACATTCCGCCCGCACGCTTTTATATGGGCGAGACTGGCATGCTGGGTCTTACCTCGATGCTGACCGTCATTGCGTTTTTGACGGGTGCGGTAGCGGTACTGCCCATCATCGCTTTTCCGCTTGTAGTTGAAGCTGCGTCCGATGTCATACAAATCGCCTCAAAACGTCTGCGTGGTAAAAAGGTATTTTTGGCAGCACCCATCCATCATCACTTTGAAGCCTTGGGGTGGCCGCATTTTAAAGTCACTATGCGTTTTTGGATTGTAGGCGTTGTTTGTGCGATTATGGGTATGGTGATTCATCTCATCGGCAAATAATATGGCGGCGTATTCATATATCATCAAAGGTGGCACCATTATCGATGGCTCGGGGTTCCCCATGTACCGAGGTGACATTGGTATCTCAGGTGAAATCATAAAAGAAATAGGCACCACTGGTAGGGGACGGGCAACACGCGTCATTGATGCGGCGGGTAAATATATCGTGCCGGGATTTATTGATGTTACCAACCACTCAGATACGCATTGGACGCTTTTCACCTATCCCGCCCAAGAAAATCTACTCGCGCAGGGTATCACGACCATCATCGGCGGCGCATGCGGTTCATCGCTCGCACCGCTTGTTGATCAAAAGGCGTTAAGCTCTATCCAGAAATGGACCGAGGTATCGAACTTCAATATCAATTGGCGCAGCATGGAAGAGTTTTATGGCGAGCTCGACAAACATCCAGTAGGTGTCAATGTCGGCAGTATGGTGGGGTATTCAACCCTACGACACAACATCACAAGCGATGACGCCCGCGAACTCACGCGCCAAGAACTCGAATCAATGAAGCTATTACTCAAACGATCCCTCGATGAGGGCGCTTTTGGGCTCTCGATTGGTCTCGCGCACATCCCTAACACGCTAGCGATTCAAGAAGAGATCGTGGAGTTAGCACGCATTGTGGCAGATGCGGGTAAAGTAGTAAGCGTCCACATGCGCAACGAAGGGCGTAGAATCCTCTCATCAGTTGCAGAGGTAATCAATATCGCGCGTTCATCAGGAGCCCAGGTACATATCTCGCACTTCAAGGCTATTGGGAGGAAGGCATGGCAAGATTTCCCTAAAGCACTCTCGATCATTCGCAAAGCACGCAAATATGAAAATCTACCAATATCTACGGATTTCTTTCCCTATCTGCGCACGGGCTCGCTCCTCTCAAACCTCCTACCCGAGTGGATTATCGAAGGTGACCAAGCAAACATTTTGGCCACACTCTCTGACCCTGCTAAGCGCGAATCAGTTCTTGAGACGGTACGAAGCTTGACGCTTCACTATGACAATATCGTCATTGCGGAGGCACAAAAAGATAAAAAAATAATCGGTAAAAATCTTGCCGATATCGCCGCCCAATCAGGCCTCTCGCCCGAAGAAGCGCTTGTGCAAATTTTGGTTATCAATGGTCTTGGTGTGACAATTTTTTCAAAAACACTCAAGAGTAGACATCTGGTCGCCATCGCCAAAGAACCCTACAGCATGTTTGCGTCAGACGGCGTAGGTGAACCCAAGGGTCGTAAAGATCTTACTCATCCGCGATCGTATGGTGCCGCACCTCGCTATCTTGATCGCCTCGTACGTAAATCAAAACTGTTTTCTTTAGAGGAAGCTATCAAGCGCATGACTGCAGTGCCCGCAGCTCACCTTGGTATCGCGGGCGAGCGTGGTGCACTCAAGAAAGGAGCGCTTGCTGATATCGTAATTCTTGACGCCGACGGTGTTCGTGACACCGCAACCTATAGCGCACCTTACCAATATCCTAAAGGCATTGAATATGTATTTATCAACGGACGGCTCGCAATCGAAAAAGGAGCTCCTACGGGCGCGCTTGCAGGCAAAATTCTTCGCCGCGGGTAAACGCGATCCTCATATCGTCATCTTGGGCCTCGGCACGCTCGGTGGGGGAGTTGGCGTTGCGCGATTTCTGGCAGATCTTGGCTACCGACTTACCATAACTGATCTGCGCTCAAAAAAAGAACTTATAAAATCTTTGGCGGAGCTCAAAAAATATCCGCACATTCGCTATACGCTTGGCCGCCATGATATGCGCGATATTCGTAATGCAGATCTGATTGTTAAAAACCCTGCGGTACCTCTCAAATCACCCTATGTGCATGAGGCACAAAAGAAAAAAATCCCACTCACGAGCGATGCTGATATTTTTTTGACACTGGTACCGCGCTCACGCGTCATTGGCGTAACAGGCACTAAAGGCAAAACGACGACGACACTGCTCATACAACACTTGCTCGGCAAAGACGCTATGGCAGTAGGCATACCGAGCATCTCTTTTTTTGATGTGTTTAAAAAATCTCCATTGCCGCGTTTTATCATAGCAGAATTTTCTAGCTTTGATCTTGACTTAGTTAGTCATGGCCCGCCCGTTGCCGTTATCACCTCACTTTTTGCTGACCATCTTAACCGTTATCCATCATTTGCCGCGTATGCCAACGCAAAAATGCATATCGTCTCAGGTCATACACAAAAAGATCGAGTATTTGCATGGTACTCGCCCGATATGGTCAAGTACTTTCCCAAAACCTATCGCGGCAATCGTATATGGGTAAGTGAACGACAGCTTCCCGTGTATACCAAACAGGCCTCGTGGCGCGTAGCGCGACCCGCTATCGCGCTTGCCATCGCTGCTGTACGGACGCTAGGGGTGTCCGAGCGAGATATCAAAAAGCGTCTTGCAACCTTTGATGCGCCATCTGGGCGCCTCGAAGTTGTGCGCAAAACACGCTCGGTTACTTTTATCGATGACACTACTGCGACCAATCCGGGTGGTGCCGCGTTTTCGTTGGCCGCTGTCGCGCGTCAGTGGAAGTCGATCACCATTATTGCGGGTGGGGAAGATAAAAAATTTCCTGACAAAGACATACGCGTGTTTGCTGATGCCATCAATAAATATCAGCCGCGCGTGATACTCTTTCCTGGATCCATGAGCAAGAAACTTAAAAAATATATCGGTACCGTTGAGCAGGCAGACACTATGGCACGCGCGGTAGCGCTTACCAAAACCACCAAGGGTGCGGTAGTACTCTTGCCGGGAGCGGCAAGCTTTAATATGTTTCGCAATGAGTATGACCGTGGTGCGCAGTTTGTGCGCGCGGTGCGGCGCCTTCACCTATGACCAAGCATGCCGATAAAGTACTCTTGGGCGCTATTCTGTTTCTCTTGATAGTGGGAATCATCACGTTTGCATCAGCATCTGCACCCCGATCAGTACGACATTTTGGCAATTCGTATTCATATTTTTTGCGCCAGCTTATTTTGGGCTTTGGTCTCGGGGGTGTATTTTTTTGGGCGGGGCTTCGCATCCCGATAGCCGCATGGAAAAAATGGGCACCTCTCATGTTGGTCGGTAGTCTTCTTATTATGCTCGCCATGCTCACGATACCCAGTATCAGCCTGACGGTAGGGGGAGCTACACGCTGGATTGTACTTTTTGGATTTTCCTTTCAGCCGTCCGAACTCCTCAAGTTTGCCTTTATCACATATCTCGCCGCGTGGATTCACTCACGCAAACGCGAGCTCGCAAGTTTTTCATTTGGCCTTGTGCCGTTTCTGGCTATCACGGGTATTGTTGGCGCATTTTTACTCCTTGAGCCGGACCTTGGCACCTTTGGTGTTATCGCCTTTACATCACTCGGTATGTTCATCATGGGAGGCGGACGTATGAAGCAAGTAGGTCTCATCATACTGTTAGGCGTTCTGTTTTTGATTACCATGAGTATCTTGGAACCGTATCGTATCAATCGCTGGCTGGTATTTCTCGATCCTGATACCGACCCGCAAGGTATTGGTTATCAGATCAGTCAAGCGCGCCTTGCAATTGGTTCAGGTGGACTGTGGGGCAGAGGGGTGGGGCTTTCGCGACAAAAGTTTTATCTGCCCGAGCCCGATGGTGATGCAGTGTTTGCGGTATTCGCTGAAGAGTATGGATTTATAGGTGTCATTATCCTTTTGGGCGCCTTTTTTCTCTTTACGGTACGTGGTATGCTAGCCGCAGCACACACGCGTGATTCCTTTGCCCAGTTACTTGCTTCCGGTATTACGTTACTCGTCGTCACGCAAGCCATCATCAATACCGCGGCGCTCTCAGGCCTCTTACCACTGACGGGTATTCCGCTGCCATTTATGAGTCTAGGCGGGACAGCCGTGGCATTTCTTCTCTTTGAGATGGGTGTGCTCCTACAAATTTCCAAACGCAAACATCTATGAAAATAGTACTCTTGGGCGGCGGCACTGGCGGGCATTTCTACCCACTCATGGCCGTAGCCCGCTCACTTCGTGACATCGCAGAAGAAGAGCGCATCGTATCGCTCGATTTGGTTCTCATGGGTGACAAGCCCTTTGACCCCGAGGTGATGCGCGAAGAATCAGTTTCATTTGAGATGATACCGGCCGGTAAAATACGCCGCTATTTTTCTCTGCTCAATTTTTCTGACAGCATCAAAACGCTGCGCGGCATTTTTCGCGCACTTTGGAAGTTTACCGTACATCCACCCGATATTATTTTTTCCAAGGGTGGATATGATGCTTTTCCGGTACTTGTTGCCGCACGCCTCTATCATATACCGGTTATGATCCATGAATCTGACGCGATACCGGGTGTGGTCAATACGTGGGCGGCAAAATTCGCGCGCCGCGTAGGTGTGTCATTTCCTGAGGCCGCCAAACACTTCTCGCCTGACAAAGTGGCACTCTTGGGCAATCCTATTCGTCCGGGTATTTTGGGTGGATCATCAGATGAGGCGTATGATATTTTCAATCTTGAGACAGGCGTGCCCATCGTACTCATCATGGGTGGGTCGCAGGGCGCGCAAAAGATCAACGATATCGTACTCTCAACGCTCTCCGAGATGGTAGAAAAATTTCAAATCATCCACTCAACGGGCGCGGCAAATCACGATGCAGTTGCCAAAGAAGCTGAGGTGGCGCTTGGTAACTCGCCGCACAAATCACGCTATCATCACTTTGGTCTTATGACCGCGAGCCAGCTGCGCAATGCCGCATTTGTATCCAATGTGGCGGTATCACGCGCGGGGGCGGGGGGCATCTTTGAGCTTGCAGCATGGCACCTACCCGCAATCTTAGTACCCATCACTGACAGTGCACAAAACCATCAGCGAGAAAACGCTTACAACTACGCGCGTACCGGTGCGGCGATTGTAGTAGAAGAGGCAAACCTGACACCACATCTTTTGATATCAGAGATTCAAAAAATTATCACTGACACGGCACGTGCGGCAGAAATGAAGCAAGCCGCCGGTACCTTTTCGCGCATTGATGCATCGCGCAAGATTGCTCATGAGCTCATACGACTCGGCGTTCATGAATAAACCAGTACGCGTACGCATAGCACCTTCTCCCACCGGCTTTATGCACATTGGCACGGCTCGCACCGCGCTCTTTAATTTTGTCTTTGCAAAACAAAAGGGCGGCACTTTTTTGGTACGCATTGAAGACACAGACAAAGAGCGTTCAAAAAAAGAATTTGAAACTGATATCATTGAAAACCTTGCGTGGCTAGGACTTACCAGCGCAGATAAGATATACCGCCAGTCAGAGCACATAGACAGTCACCGGACGCATCTCAAAAAACTTTTGAATGCGGGTAAGGCTTTTTGGTGCTCTCACAGCGTAGAAGAACTTGAGGCAGAGGGCCTACACCAACGTGAAGCCAAAGAACCTCCGCGCCATGTCTGTGATCATCGCGATACAGGCAAGACAACGGGTATCGTGCGCCTTCGTAACGATGAGCGCGACCCCATCGTTATCCATGATATGATCCGTGGCGATATTACCTATGATCCTCAACTTTTTGGAGATATTTCACTTGCCAAAAATATCGATGAGCCGCTCTATAACTTTGTGGTAACCATTGATGATCATGAGATGCGAATCTCACATGTAATCCGCGGCGAAGACCATATCACCAACACGCCCAAACAAATTCTTATCGGCCGCGCGCTGGGATTTGATGAGCCCGCGTGGGCGCATCTGCCGCTACTCTTAGCCAGCGACCGCACTAAACTTTCAAAGCGCAATGGCGCGGTGTCAGTGGGGGAGTATCGCAAAGATGGATATATCCATGAAGCGCTGATCAACTTTATCGCGCTCATGGGCTGGCACCCCAAAGATGAAATAGGGGAGGTACTTGATCTCGAAGCTATCACCAAAGAATTTGATATCACGCGCGTACAGAAAGGTGGCGCCATTGTCGATACTGAAAAACTCGATTGGCTCAATCGAGAGCATATTCGTCGACTTTCATCTAATGAACAGATACAGCGTGCTGAACCCTTTATCAGTCCCTCCACTAAAGAAAAAATTGGCTCGCGGCTTGCTGAGTATGTCAACGTTGTCCTCCCGCGCGTCACAAGGCTTACGGAAATAGACCCGATGATCCGCGAAATACTCAATCCGCCAGACTATGATGCTGAGTTACTGCTCTGGAAAGGTAAAATTGAACGAGCAAAAGCAAAAAAAGTTTTGGAAATAATTTTAGCAAGCCTTCCTGATACCGGGGGCATTGAAGCTGCGCTGAAATATCTTTTTGAGAAAGAAGGGAAAGGTACGGTACTTTGGCCATTTCGTGTTGCCCTTTCAGGACGTGCTATTTCACCAGGACCTTTTGAACTACATCATGTATTAGGCCTTGAAGAATCGCGCGCACGTATCAGCAAAGCTATTGGCAAGCTCAATGCGTAAACTGCATCGCTTTTTTATCATCCCCGTACTCGGTCTCATCCTACTGCCGCTGGTAGCAGGATCTGCCTCGGTTGACGAACTGCGCTCAAAGATAACCGGCCGCGAGGCAGAGATAAAAAAGCTTGAAGCCGAGATTGCACAATTCCAAGGCGCGCTTGATAAACAGTCGGGCCAATCAAAGACACTCAAAAACGAGATAACCAAACTTGAAACACAAATCAAGAAAATAAATACGGACATACGCCTAACCGAGCAGCAGATACAGCGTACTGAACTACGCCTCGAAGAACTTGATATTGAGATAACGGAAAAAACATCAGCGCTCGATACCGAAAAAGAGGTACTCGCGTCCCTCGTACGGTCTCTCAATGAGGGTGATGATGTATCGCTCATTGAGATTTTGGCGGGACACGGTACTATCTCTGAATTTTTTGAAAAGCAGGAAGCAACCGAAGCAGTGCAAGAACAGCTGGGACAAAGTCTCGCGAATTTACGCAAACATAAAGAAAGTCTTGAAACCGAGGCCGAACGCAAAAAGCGCGAAGAAGCAGAGCTTTTGAGTAAACGTAAAGACTTGAGTGGTCGCAAAAGCGTGCAAGAAACCATCAACCAAAGCAAATCAAAATTATTGAGTGAGAGTAAAAACCAAGAAACGAAATATCAGCAACTACTGCGCGAACGCGAAGAAAAACGTGCACTCATCCAAAAAGAACTCCAAGCCGTTGAAGATGAATTGCGTAGGTCAATCGACCCGTCACTTTTGCCCGGAAAGCGCGCGGGAGTGCTTGGCTGGCCCGTTGAAAACCCCAAATTAACTCAAGGATTTGGATTTACCGAGTTTGCGACAACCCAAGGATCTGACGTCTATAAAGGCAACGGACATAATGGAGTGGACTTTAAGGCAGCCATAGGAGCTCGGATTTTGGCCTCTGAGGGGGGTATCGTGAAAGATCTGGGCAATACCGATACCGTCTGCCCCGGGGGCTCGTATGGCCGATGGATCATCATTGAACACCCCAACAATCTCTCGACACTCTACGCACACCTCTCAGGCATTTCAGTGACTCGTGGTCAAAAGGTCAGCAGGGGAGATCTTATAGGATTTGCGGGTGATACGGGTTATGTGACAGGCCCACACTTGCATTTTACCGTGTATGCCACCAATACGTATCGCCTTGCCAAGACAAAAAACTGTGGCATGATACCGGCCGGTGGGTACCTCAACCCGCTCGAGTATTTGGGCGCCATTTGATATACTGAACACTATGGATCGTATGAACCGCATCAATCGCGCGACGACTCGCTACAGCCGGGGCATCATACAGCTCGGTATTATCATCATTCTTTCAGTGGTGATTTTGAGTTTGCTGGGCGTGTCTCTCAGTTCGCTCGTCAACAATAAAACAATCAAAGAAAATTTTGTATTTTTGTGGGAAGGTATTGTATGGGTATGGCAAAACTATGCCGCCGCATGGTTTTGGAAACTTTGGGACTTGGTCTCAAGTCTTTGGAAGTAAGCTACATCAGACATGCCTCAACCTCCCAATCTTCTCAATGATGATGGTACTGCTTCTATGGCAACCATGCTTCTTATGTCGCATCATGCATTTCGCCGCGACATAGCACGATTCACCGAGGCCATAGTAGCAATTAAAGTTGGGGATACTGCTCGTATCAACGCTCTTCGCGATGAGTGGGAGAAAAGTTATCGAAAAGCGCTTCACGGGCACCATATGATGGAAGATACCCATATCTTCCCGGATATCAAGAACAAACATCCTGACCTCGCATCTGCCATCGACAAGCTCTCTGCGCAGCATCACCAGATTGATCCCATCCTTGAGCGAGGCGATACGGCCTTTGCTGATCTTGTGCATCCAGAAAACGCCGAAGCTGTGCTCAGTGAATTAAAAAAACTCCTTGATGAGCATCTTACCTTTGAAGAGGCTGAGATAACACCATCACTGCGTGATAATAAAGAATTTCCCAAGCCTGCTGATGAAAACATGGCCGCCATGTATGCTCAAGGATTTGCTTGGAGCATGCATGGTATTGCACCTCATGTGCTCGACGAGGTACGAAAACTATTGCCAGAAATTTTACTTGCAAAACTTCCAGCCGCTCAAATAGAATTTGAAACGCGCTCAAAACAAGTGTGGGGAACTTACTCAGTAGGTTCGGCGACAACGCCAATACCAACGGAGTACTGAGAGAAAATAAAAAAGGCTCCGTTCTTGCATGAGGGCCCCCAATAAAATACGAAAAAAGTTTGTAGGCGAATGACGCAGAGCTTTTCTTGGCACTTTGTGCGCTCATGGGCGCGTGGCCCGAGTGCGAGGTCCAAGAAAGTATGCAATTTTCGTGCCTCTTTTTTGTTGGTCGCAAGGGGAGACCCTCATGCAAAAAAGGAACCCTATCTACTTTTACCTTCTACCCCTCGAAACCACTCTGCAAGCCCCATTTTAGCGATTCTTGTGTGTTGCCAGGGGATAAGGAGTTCATAATAAAGGGAAAACATGCTAAGTTTAGCATGGACAAAAGATCTCTCTACAAGGAGGGGAGGCTTCTTATGAAAGACTCGAGTGGTTTTGCCAAACTGTTTGGAGGCAACATCGGGGCGCCGATCGGAAACCCTTACCCAGTCTATGCTGGGCTTCGGGACCAGACGCCCTGCCGTCTCTTCGCGGGCACCATGTTCGGCGACATGTACTTCGTCACGCCGTATGACGCGGTACGCAAGATCCTCGTCAATCCGGGAACCTTCAGCTCAAGGGTCAACAACAAACTGATCGGAAGCGTCATCGGGCCGACTCTCATCGGTCTCGACGCGCCTGACCACAACCGTGTGCGGCGAATCATCATGCCATTCTTCACGCCACGACCCATAGACGCACTCGAAGATCGCGTGCGGGCGATCGCCAACGAGATGGTAGATCGCTTCATCGGGAAAGATGAAACGAATCTGGTGCGTGACTTTACGTATGGCTATCCGCTCGCCGTCTTCGATCGACTGATCCTGGGCATGGGGATCGCCGACCCTGCAGAATTCCACGCCCTCGCACGTGCATTCCTCAAGCTCACAACTAACCCCGTCGAGGCCTTTCGCGCCGTAGACGGCATGCGTGCGTACCTGGCACCAGTCATCGCGAGCGCTAGCTGCATGGATCTCGACGATACGCTTCTGAACCGCTTGGCGCTAGCCGAGATCGACGGAGAACGGCTGTCGACCGAGGAGATCATGAGCTTTCTCATACTCCTCATACAGGCAGGCGCCGAGACGACCTTCGGCCTATTGGGGAGCGCCATCTGGTGTCTCCTCAAGAACGACCTCTGGGGTGCGGCACGGGAGAGCGTCACTACGCGCGAAGCAATATGGCGCGAAACTCTCCGCTTTGAAGCGCCCGTGCAGTTCGTCGCCCGCGAGACAACCGCCGAGATCGAGGTGGAGGGCACGACTCTGCCGCAAGGAGCCTTCGTGGTCGCCTCTATCGGTTCGGCGAACCGCGACCCTCGCGTGTTCTCAACTCCTGATGAATTCCTGATCGCGAGGGATCCCAAGTATTGGGATCCGATGCTGACGTTTGGCATTGGGCCCCACTACTGCGCCGGTGCGCATCTAGCGCGCATGGAGTTCATGGTCGCCCTCGAAGTACTCACCGAGCGCTTTCCCAACCTTCGCCTGAGCCGGCCGGCTGACGAGTGCGAGGGGATTGTGGGCTTTCCATTTCGAGCCCCACGCGATCTCCCCGTACTTCTCAGCTAGGACCTCCCGCACATCATCGCCCCTACGAACACACTTCGTAGGGACTTTTCTTTATGAACGTTTGGTGTATTAATAAATTTATGAACCACGCTGATAGCAAAAACCCCGAACTGATCGTCCGCGCCGCTATAATACAAGACAACAAAATATTACTATGCGTCAATGTTAGCGGCACAAAGCATTATTTTTTGCCAGGCGGACATATAGAGCTTATGGAAACCTCGGAAATGGCTTTAGCGCGAGAAATGAACGAAGAACTCGGTGTTTCTCTTAAAAATCAAAATCTCATCGGTATCGCAGAAAATTTTTATTTTGACGGTACCCAAGACCGTCATGAGGTCAACCTGATCTATAAAACAGAACTTCAAAGGTACGACGTACAATCTCAAGAAAATCATTTAGCATTTGAATGGGTATCATTAGACGCACTGGACAGCATTGATGTACGACCCGAACCACTCATGGCGGCTATTACCAAATGGGTGATTGATCAAAGTTTTTTCCAAATAAGCATTCGCTGACAGCAGACTCTTTTCGAGAGTATAGCAGGTCGCAAAATCTATGTTGTGCGACATGCTCATATACGGAAAAGCCCTACCCCCTCGCGCAATTTTTCCTGTAGAATGTGGTTATGCGCGTATCACATTCAGCACTTGAAGAATACAATCAGTGCCCACAGAAATATAAATTTAACGTCATAGATCGTATTCGTGTACCCAAGGGCGTTGAGGCTATTTTTGGTACCTCAGTACATGCCGCGCTCAGGTTCATGTTTTCGCGCGATCCCCTCTTTCCCACACTTGAAGAAGTGTTGGCGCATTTTCGCGAATCATTTTCTGAATCAGAATCAGTCAAAGAATCAGACAAAGCGCGCTACTTGGACTCTGGTGAGCGCATGATACGCGCGTTTTATGAAAAAAATCCGCCATGGAACTTTGATATTATTGATCTCGAATCACATTTTGAGGTACCACTTGAAGATCCGAAGACTGGCATCACCCATACTATCGCTGGCAATATCGATCGTATTGATAAAACGGGCGAAGGTATGTTTGAAATCATTGATTATAAAACTTCGCGCAAACTGCCTGCCCAAGAAAAAGTTGATGCCAATACCCAGCTTGCCATCTATCAGCTGGCACTTGAGAAAAAGTGGCCGCATATTGACCCTGAGCATGTCACGCTCGCCCTCTACTTTTTGAAAGCTGGTGAGAAACTCGTGACAAAACGCTCTCGCGCGGATCTTGACCGCACCCGCCAAGACATTATCGATACGATTCACAGCATTGAAGAACGCCAAAAGACCGGCGAATTTCCCGCCAAGCCTAATGTGCTCTGTGACTGGTGTGGATATAAGCCCATCTGCCCCGCGTGGCGGCACTTGTATAAAGCCCAAGAAAAAGACGCTCCCCCTGATGACGCCCGTCCTCTTATCAAAGAATACTTTCTCTTAAAAAAAGAAATCGACGAGCGCGAAGACAGATTGAGTGAGATAACCCACAGCATTAATGAATATCTTGATGCCAACAAGCTCGATAGAGTTTTTGGTGAGGGCGGGTCTCTGGCGCGCAGTCAGCAAGAGCGCACCAGCTGGGATAGCGCTAAGATTGCCTCCATACTTGAGCCTACTGATTTTTGGCAAGAGATACTCTCGCCCGATGACAAAAAACTCAAAAAACTTTTACCAAAACTTCCTATTGATATACAAGAAAAGCTTCTCGCCGAGGCACGCGTGATCAAGCGCTTTACGATGCTCAAGGCATCAACCAAAAACGCAGCGCCCGATGAGGTCACCGAAGATGCCTAATCACCACACTGTGCACTACGCCGGTAGCCGGCCCCCTCTGCCTCTATGGCTGAGGCAAAAAAGAGGCGGTTTTCAGGGTTGATGCGCGAGGCGGATTTACATAGCTTGGGGTAGTAGACTTCACCGTTTTTACTGGCTACAAAGTCACCCTCCTGCTGCCCCTCAAGATGTATGGGGAAGGCATTTTGCTCTATCTGGGGCTCAAATTTGACCTTCTGGGCAGCCCCGAGCCGCCAGACCCCCACACCCAAGACTACCAGCAAAAAGACCGCTATCCCCCAGAAATATCCCTCGAGCCAGCTCTTGATCTTTTCGGCAAATTGATGTAGCATATACCTATTGTAAATTGAGTTATTTTTTATCGCTAACACACAACCATGGCACATACCAAAGCGGGTGGATCAACCGCAAACCTACGTGACTCAAACCCCCAATACCTCGGGGTGAAGCTTTTTGGCGGTCAAAAAGCACAAAATGGCTCGATCATCATCCGCCAGCGCGGATCAAAGTTTATGCCCGGTGAAGGAACGCGCAAAGGCAAGGACGATACCATCTACGCAATCCGTGACGGCAAAGTAGTATTTGCAAACAAGCGCAAGCGCCACTTTGATGGCACCACGGTAGTACGCAAGCTTGTCAGCGTCATCTAAATAATCTTGTATAAAAGTTAAAAGGACCCTCCAGCCGTTGCCGGAAGGTCCTTTTTTGGTTGTGGGCACCCGAAGGTGCCGAGTTGTTGTTGGGGTTCAGGCGCGCTCGCCTGCGGGTTCTTCGTCTTCGAGCTCCTCGTCGACCTCTTGGTCACACTCGTCGCTGAGCGCGATGACCTCGCCTCCGCGCATCATGTGCCAGAGCGCGTGCCATTGCACATTTCGCAGGAATCGCGCGGCGCGCTTGAGATCACTCAAGGCCGCCCAGCCGGCGATGGCGAGACCGAGCCCGTGGCTCGCATAGAACGCGGGGCCTGACGCGATCTGGCTCCAGCTCACCCACCCCATACCGAGGGGCAAGGCGACGGCGCCCACCACGACTGTGCTCTGTGGCACAACCCGCATCAGCAATACCACCACCAAACCATACCCCAAAATCGTGAAGAACATGCCTCTCTCCTCTCCTGCCCCGCAGCCTCCGCCACCGAGCATGCCAAAATCGTCTGATATACATTATATCAGGTTTTTATCTATTTGTCAATATATGAGCTTTTAGCTTATTTATGCGTCTTGATGGCTGCCTTGATGAATTCTATAAACAATGGATGTGGCGTGAGTGGGCGGCTCATAAGTTCGGGGTGGAATTGAGTACCTACAAAAAATGGATGATCCGGAAGCTCAATAATCTCAACAAGTCCGCGCTGAGGGTTGGTGCCTGATACGACCAAACCCTTTTTAGTGAGCTTGGGGAGAAACTCCGCATTGACCTCATAGCGGTGGCGGTGGCGCTCTTTGATTCGATCTTTGCCGTACGCGCGTGCGGCTATCGTACCCTTGGTAATCTTGCAATCATAAAGACCGAGACGCATTGAGCCGCCGTAATCTTTTTTATCAAGCAACACCTGCTGCTCGGGCAAGATATGAATCACGGGGTACTCCCCTTTTTTGGTGATCTCCTCGGTATGTGCACCCTCGAGCTTTGCTACGTGCCGTGCGTATTCAACGACCGCTAGCTGCAAACCATAGCAAAGACCAAAGTATGGAATTTTTTCTTTTCTACAATACTCAATGACCTTGATTTTGCCCTCAATGCCGCGCGAGCCGAACCCACCCGGCACTACAATGCCGTCGAGCACCTTGAGCTCTTTGAGTTTCTCAGGATATTTTTCGTATTCTTCAGCATCGAGCCACAGTATCTCTGCCTCGCGCTTTTGCGCCCACGAGGCGTGCTTGAGTGCCTCAATGACCGAAAGATACGAGTCTGAGAGCGCGAAGGCGCCCGTGGTAAAATACTTGCCTACAATGCCAATGCGTACACGCGGTTTATTGGTATTGCGAATGACAGATACAAGCTTTTTCCATTCACGCAGATCGGTCTTTTTCTTTTTGAGACCAAGTTTTTTGAGTATAATCGTACCGATTTTATCTTTTTCAAAATTGAGCGGCACCTCGTAGATTGATTTGACGTCGGGCGCCGAGATAATGTCTTCATCACGCAAGTTGAGCGCAAACGAAAGTTTTTCTTTGCGCGGCTTATCGAGAGGTACAGCTGAGCGCGCCAAAATAATATCCGCCTGAATGCCTGCCACGTTGAGCGAGCGCGAGGCGTGCTGCGTTGGTTTGGTCTTCATCTCACCAATCACGCCCGGTACCGGCAAGTAACTGACAAGCACATAGAGCACACTGCCGGGATTACGCAGCTTCATAATGCGTGCTGCCTCCAGAAATAAAAGGTTTTCGTACTCCCCTACCGTGCCGCCAATCTCAATGAGCATAATCTCTGATTTGGTACTCTCAGCCGCACGCTCAATACGCGCGATGACTTCTTCGGGTACGTGCGGTACTACCTGTACACACTTGCCGCCGTACTCAAGATTGCGCTCTTTTTGAATCATAGCCTGATACACCATGCCCGTAGTCATGTAGTTCACCCTGTGAAGTGAGGTGTTTAAAAAGCGCTCATAGTTGCCAATGTCTTGATCGCACTCAAGCCCATCATCGGTCACAAACACCTCACCGTGCTCAGTAGGATTCATGGTACCGGCATCGACATTGATATAGGGGTCGATCTTCATAGCTGACACCCGAAAGCCGTATGATTGCAAAATCTTGGCGAGTGAAGCGGTAGCCACTCCCTTGCCAATACCTGACATCACGCCACCCGTAATAAAAATATATTTGCGCATAATTATTTCTTTTTTTCTGCCTCAACACGAACTGAAATAAGTATTCGATCTTTTTTCATCTTTATTTCCACATCAAATTTGCCGACAAGCTTTATGGGCACGCCATAGAGGTCTTGTTTTTCTATCGTGCGAAAGCGCCTGCGACGAAGCTCGGCGATGATGTCATCAGCCGTCACCGCAGCAAATAGATGTCCCTGATCGTTGGCTGGCTTGCGAAATACCATCGCTACCTCTCCGAGCGCTTTTTTCTCGGCCTCAAGGGCCTGAGCTTTTTCTGCCTCACGCCGTGCCGCTGTCACCTTGGTGTCCTCTACCATCTTGACTGCCTTGGCATCTGCGGCACGTGCCAGCCCTCGGGGTATTAAAAAATTACGGCCGTAGCCGTCTTTTACCGAGAGAATCCTCCCCTGTTGGCCTAGTTGGGGAACGTCTTTGAGGAGGATGACTTTCATAGGGGTATCCTAGCGCGCAGTGCGCAAGTGCTCAAGGGCACGCTCAAGCTGAATATCTTTTGCAGGATCACCCTCTGGATCAAATTTTACCTCGATGTCAGGCGCCAAACCTTCTTTGGAGATTGACTTGCCTGACGGCGTGGTCCAGCGCGCGATCGTGATTTTGAGCGAAGTTTTATCAGTGATATCTTCAAGCTCTTGTACCGAACCTTTGCCAAACGTACGCTCACCGATCAAAGTGGCTTTTTTGTGTTCTTGAAGCGCGCCTCCCAAAATCTCTGATGCGGATGCCGAACCCTGATTGACGAGGAGTACCGTGGGTGTATTTTCAAGCGCTTTGAAGCCCGCACTGCGATAAATGGTCGCCTCGCGGTCGCGAAATTCTTCACGCGCGATCACCTCACCCTCTGGCAACCACCAGCTCGCGATATCAACCGAACTATGAAGATATCCGCCGGGATTGTTACGCAGATCGAGCACCAGTTTGGTAGCGCCTGACTTTAAAAACTCTCGCACAGCTTTCTGAAACTCTTGACTTGAATTTTCGGAGAAGCTCGCGAGCGCCACGATAAATACATCGCCGCGCTTTTCGGTCGTGATAACTGGCACGCGGATAATATCGCGCGTGATATTAACTTCGCGCGGCTTATCTTCACCGGTACGCGCGATGGTGAGCACTACTTTGGTGCCACGCTCGCCTCTGATTTTATGAATCGCCTGATCGAGCGTGAGGTTTTCCGTAAACGCATCATCTACCTTGAGTATCTTATCACCTGCCTTGAGCCCTGCGCGCTCAGACGGCGAACCCTTGATAGGCGCGATGACGGTCAAAATTTCTTTGCGAATACCAATCTCGGCGCCGATACCTGAGAACTCGCCCTTGATCTCGCTTTGAAAGTCTTCGTGATCTTTGGGTGGGAAAAAAACGGTATAGGGATCGCCTAAGCTACTGACCATGCCCTCTATCGCGCCCCATACGAGCGCTTGGCGATCGATGGGGTCTTCATTGATGTGTTTACGCTCGACAACCTCCCATGCTTTCCAAAATGGTTCAAAATCAACATCTTTGAGTTTTTCAGCAAGCTCGCCCGTGGGCGTTTGGTTGGCAACGCCCAACACGCGCTCGATGGATGCGCGTTCGTTGAAACCAAACCACGCGCCAGCGCCAAAAGAACCGACAACAATCACCAGTGCCGTAACAAAAATAAAAAAGCGCCGCTCCTGACCCATATTGCTCATCATTTTCCCATACTTTTATATTGCGAGCAAGGGAGAGCATTAGGTATACTAAAGGCATGGATAAAGTGTCTTCACGACATGTCTCTTGGATAGACCTTGAGCAACCCACGGAAGAGAAAGTAGCCGACCTTGCGCGCAAGCATGGTATCCATCCCCTTGTTGCCCAAGAGCTCCTGATTGCCACCTACCGCCCCAAGCTTGAGGATTATGAAGATCATCTGTATCTCGTACTCCATTTTCCCGTATTTGATAAAAAAACAAGCTCGACACTGAGTCGTGAAATTGATTTTATTATCTTTCCCTATACGCTCGTCACTGCACACTACGAAGACATTCCTCAGCTCGATAATTTCCAACAATTTTTAGCGGGACATGAGGCTGTCCGAGAACGTAAATTTGGCAGATCATCGGGCCAACTACTCTATCAAATCATCAAACAACTTTTTTCCGTCTCGCACGACGAGCTCAGTACACTCGAGACCAAAGTAAGTGCCGTCGAAGAAAAAGTGTTCAACGGCAATGAACGTGCGGCATTGCAGGAAATCTCAGGATTGCGGCGTGATTTGCTCAACTTTCAAAAGGCACTCAAGCCGCAAGAGACCGTGCTCAAATCACTCGCCGAGCACGGAAAGAAATTTTTCGGACCTGACGCTGCCCCTTATTTCAATGATATCTTGGGTGAATATACGCAACTTTGGAATATCGTCGAGGACTTACGCGCGACTCTTGATGTAATCTATGAGACCAACGTGTCGCTGTTGTCAGCCAGCGTCAACGAAACTGTCAGATTTTTAACTGTAGTTTCGTTTATCTTGCTACCCATGCAAGTCATCATTAATATTTTTGGCATGAACATCAATAACATCCCACTCGCAGGCCATCCGAATGCCTTTTGGATTCTTCTTGCAATGAACACTGTGGTTGGTATCATCATCTTGCAATGGCTCCGACTCAAAAAGTGGCTGTAACTCTTTACGACTCGCTTGCGCGCACCAAGCGACCTTTTAGACCGAGTATCGGTAACACCGTACGGCTCTATACCTGCGGGCCCACCGTATATCGCTCACAGCATATTGGCAATTACCGCACCTTTATCTTTGAAGATATCTTGCGTCGCACGCTCATGACGTCAGGCATGCGGGTCAAACATGTAATGAATATCACCGATGTAGGACACCTTACCTCAGATGCCGATGATGGTGAAGACAAGGTGGCGCGCGAGGCGCGCCGTACCGGCAAGACCGCGTGGGATATCGCCAAACACTTTGAGGCAGAATTTCTCACGGATATCGCGGCACTCAATATTTTGCCACCTACTAAACTTGTACGAGCTACCGAACATATCCCTGAGCAGATAGCACTTATCAAAACCCTTGAAAAAAAGGGCTTTACCTACCGCACTACTGATGGACTCTATTTTGATACCTCGCGTCTACCAAACTACGGCGAACTTGCAGGTCGCGATGCCGGTACCATTCAGGCCGGCTCGCGCGTTGCTATTGGTCAAAAACACAACGCTACTGACTTTGCTCTTTGGAAATTTGCGAGTGAGGGCGAAAAGCGTGACATGGAGTGGTCCTCACCGTGGGGCGTAGGATTCCCCGGTTGGCATATCGAATGTTCGGCTATGAGCATGAAGTATCTAGGTAAGACGCTCGATATTCACTCTGGTGGCGCCGATCACCGTGAGATTCACCACCCAAATGAAATTGCGCAAAGCGAAGCCGCAACAGGCAAGATCTTTTCGCACTTTTGGATGCATAGCGCATTCTTGACTGTAAAGGGTGAGAAGATGGCCAAATCATCACCCGAGACCAATATCACGATAGCGACACTTCGCGAGCGCGGATTTGACGCGCTTGATTTTCGATATTTTGTGCTTGGTACGCACTATCGCAAACCGCTCTCGTTTAGCTGGGAAGCGCTCGAGGGCGCACGAACCGCACGACTCAAGCTCGCGGGTTCCCTTAAAAATTTACCAAAAAGAAAAGCTCGGCCTGATGATGATATGAAAAAAGAAATACTTGCAGCGTTCGCCGATGACCTCGGTGCGCCACAAGCGCTCGCGCGCCTCTGGCAAGGTGTTCGTGAGAGTGTTTCTCGCCCTGCCGTCCTTTGGACAGATCACTTTTTTGGTCTCAACCTTGCCCATATACCCACTTCCCTCCCCGTCCCCCCGCACGTCCAAGCACTTGCTGACGCGCGCGAGACCTATCGCCAATCAAAAGACTGGCAAAAATCAGATGAGCTTCGCAAAAAACTTGCCGACGAGGGCTGGCGCGTGGAAGATACGCCTCGTGGTCCCGTAGTCCACAAGATATAAGCATCTGACGAACACAAATCGTACTTTTGGCAATTGCTCGTCTTGTGTGAGACGAGTACATTATTGATATGGCCGACCCACTCAAAATACCCCCACACAATAGAGACGCCGAGATGGCAGTACTTGGCTCGATCCTCATCGATAAAAACGTGATGATCAAAGTAGTCGATGTCGTCACGCCTGATGATTTTTATGTAACTGAACATGCTATCATTTTTCGTGCGATGCTTGATCTTTTTGAACGCAATGCTCCGCTCGATGTCTTAACGCTCCAAACCTATCTTGAAGAAAAGGGCGTGTTGGAACGCGCGGGCAATGCAAGCTATCTAGCAGGTCTCGTAAATGCAGTCGCAAGCCCTGCTAGCGCGGGACATTATGCCTCAATCGTCAACCGCAAACGAGTATTGCGCGATCTTATCTCGGCATCCTACGCCATTGGCGAGATGGGCTACCAAGAAGATCAAGACGTTGAAGCCCTCATCGATCAGGCGGAAAGCCGTATCTTTAGCATTTCGCAACACTCGCTGCGCCAAAAGTTTTTTCCTGTGCGTGATGCGCTGCAAGAAGCGTGGGAGCGCATCGATAATCTTCATAAAGGTGATGGTGCATTGCGTGGCGTACCAACCGGTTTTGAAAAACTCGATAATCTCCTCTCAGGCCTTCAGCCGTCTGACCTCGTGATTTTGGCAGCGCGCCCTTCGATGGGTAAGACGTCACTCGCGCTCGATATCGCGCGCAACGCCGCAGTCCAACACAAAGTACCCGTGGGCATTTTTAGCTTGGAAATGTCAAACCAACAGCTCATTGACCGCTTTATCGCGGCGGAAGCTCATGTGGATCTTTGGAAACTACGCACGGGGCGCCTCTCGGAGCATTCAAACGATTTTCAGCGTATCAATGACGCGCTCGCACGTCTTGCCGAAGCTCCTATCTACATCGACGATGCCGCAACCTCCAACGTACTCCAAATGCGTGCAATGGCACGCCGTCTGCAGTCAGAAGCCAATCTTGGCCTCATCATCATCGACTACTTGCAACTCATGCAACCGCGTCAACACACGGACAATATGGTACAGCAAATCACCGAGATCTCGCGCTCACTCAAACAACTCGCACGCGAACTCAATGTACCCGTTCTCGCGCTCTCACAGCTCTCGCGCGCGGTCGAGCAGCGCCACCCGCCGATACCAAAGCTCTCTGACCTTCGTGAATCAGGGTCTATCGAGCAGGACGCAGACATTGTAATGTTTATCTATCGCGAAGACCGTGCAAAAAAAGATTCATCACGCCCCAATATCGCAGAAATCTTGGTAGAGAAACACCGTAACGGCCCTACGGGTAAGGTAGATCTTTATTTCAATCAAGAAAAGGCAAGCTTCTCGACACTCGATGAATCATTTAACTAGCCTATGCACCCCGAACCCATAAAGCGTCTCATTGATTTCTTTACGCGACTCCCTGGCATTGGCCCGCGGCAGGCTTCACGCTTCGCCTATACGCTCCTCGATGAAGACCCCTCAACACTCAAAGGGTTTGCGCACGCGCTCGAAGCGCTCGCTGAGCAAGTAAGTAGGTGCGAAGAATGTTTTCGTGGGATTGAAACTGCTGACGGCAAGAAATGCTCAACCTGCAAACTGGGAACTTTTAACGCGATACTCATTATCGAGAAAGATCAGGACTTTGAGACGGTATCAAAGAGCGGACTTTGGGACGGCGCATATCATGTACTAGGCGGTACCATATCACTTCTCAATGAAAAAACACGCGTGACCGAACGCATCCGTGCCCTCTATGATCGCGTCAGCGCTCGCGCGAAAGGCCGTGAGACACCACTCGAAGTAGTACTTGCCACATCGCTCACCACCGAGGGTGACGCAACAGGTTTATATATTGAACGAGTACTTGAACCTTATATAAAAAATAAATCAATCACCCTCACCCGCCTTGGCCGTGGCATCTCTACCGGCACTGAGATGGAATTTGCCGATCCGCAAACCCTCAAAAACGCGCTGAAGAATAGAAAGTAGATTATTCCTTGGCGGATATTGACAATAATACATTTTTTATGTATTATTTTTTTGTATTGAATCCGCAACGAAAGGAGAAAACACATGCGGATCGTAAACCCCCGTACCTTCCAGCAGGAGGACTTGCCCGCCATCATCGCTGACAGCGCGCGGCTGCATACCTTCTTCATCACCTACAACACGGTCGACGGACATCCTGCGGGACAAGTCGAGACGGGTCTGCCAGGGCTCTCCATCTCCGTTCACTCAGGAGACGAGAAGCCGGGAGATCTCGATGAGCTCTTCCTGCTTCTCTACGGAGACCCCGTCGCCCAGCTCCACATGGCGATCGAGCGCGATGGCGAGGCTCGAAGAGACATGGCGCGCGTCGAGGAGAATCTCGGCGCGCCACGTGAGCATGCCAGCACCGACAGCAAGCCGCTCGTGATCCTCTACGTGGGACTCCACGCATGGGAGGAGAGCGCGGAGTATGCGATCAAGCTCCGGGAACAGCTCCCGGAGGCGACCATTGTCATGCTCGCCTGCGACTGCGACTGGCCCTTCAAGGCAGCCAGCATCACGCGCCTGCATGAGATGGGCGTCGTCGACAAGCTCATCAAGACGAGCGCCTGCGGTGGGCGCAGGGTCATGGCGGAGCTCCTCGAGACGACGCGCGCTCACTGGCGCGCGAAGCTCGACGCCAAGACGTCCGCCACCGCGACCGCCTGAGAACCCGGCCCGCCTAGTATTCTACGGAAGAACGGCGGGCATTTTTTATATAAAAATGAAAAGGCCTCGCAGGTATTACCCCGCGAGGCCACGCGCCGATGCTTCAGCGCGCTTTGTTCGGTCAAAAGATCCGGGTGACCGAGAACCCGTAGATGGCATGGTGATCGCCATCGACGTACCGTCCGGCACCTTGAATAGGTGCCTGCCATGTGACGTAGGGTGAGAAGATCATACCCCCTGGAATGGCGACGGCGGTCGAGGCGCGCAGACGCGTGTAGACCGGCCCTGCGTCACCCTTGAATGCGCCGCCGGCAGAGAATGCTGCCCACGCATCGAGGCTGAGAATCGCCCGATCCGTCTGGAATGGCAGATGAAACCAGAGTGGCTGGTTGCGCTATACGCCCAACCATCCGAACCACCCCGCCGCCGGACTCTTCTCGCCCACCGATCCAAAGTAGCGGACCGCCGCCCATGGGATCACGAATGGGATCTTGTCGGGTGCCTCGACGCGAGCATCGAGGACATAGAGATCGTTCGACCACTCGCCGAACTCGGAGAGAATGAAGTAGCTCCCCGAGAGATCGAACCGCAACCCCGCGAGCGAGAACTTCTTGCCCAGCGTGATATCGACCTCCTCTCCAAAATCCTCGATCTGTCCGTCGAGACCGATCGACCCCCACGCACCCACGTACCAGCCATCGTGCTCGAGGCGCACATTCGTCCACGAGATGGGATGGTTGTGCACGACGAACCCCGGCTTGACGAGGTACTCGGAATCGACACCGACAGAGATGGTACCCGAGAACCCCTGCGCCTCGGCCGCAAAGCCAAGACAGACCATGACCAAAGCGATGAAGTATCTCAAGACGCCACCAACCTTTCTTATTGTCTTTGTACTGCTTGCCTGAAAGGTTTATAGCATAAATATTACAAGATGTCAATAGTTTATGCGAAAAAAATAATCCCCTTTCGAGGATTATTTTTTAATGGTCTTGATAGCTACTTCAGTGAAGTGCTGACGGTGGCCTTTGCGGCGGCGTCTACGAGTCTTTGAGTGGTAGCGAAGAATCTTGATCTTGCGAAGGCGGCCTTGGCGGGCGATATCCGCCTCAACGCTCACACCTTTAAGATATGGCTTGCCTACCGAGATAGTCTCGCCATCAATCATCAGCAATACTTTATCAAATACAACCGTATCCCCTTCTGATTTGGGGAGCTTTTCAATCTTGAATTTCTGGCCGGCACCAACGAGATATTGCTTGCCGCCCGTCTCAATAACTGCGATCATAATTGCTCTATACTACCCGTTTCTATCCGTTGTGTCAAGAAGTTGCGGCTCAATTCCTATACCCTCGCCAGCTATTCGCGTGACGTCTTTGTCTATCTTTTTGAGCTCTTTGTAACCCGTATTATAGTGGTTGACCGTTGAATCAAGTGTGGTGCCAAGCTTGATATAAAACTGCTCGTAAGCGGCCACGTGACGGCCTAGCTCGCCTACGCGCTTGATGACTTCCTGTACAGATTTTTCTATTTTCATCTGATTGAGTCCCTGCAAAATAGTCTGCAAAAACGCATAAAACGAATTGGGCGAGACGATATGTACGCGCTTTGTCAGCGCATATTGGATCGAATCTTGCGTATTTACCTTGATGGTACCTACCTGATTGATCGTCAAATCATAGTAAATGGCCTCTGATGGGATAAACATAAGCGCAAAATCCATCGTGCCGTCTTGCGGGCGAACATATTTGGAAGTCTCATCGATACGCATTTTGAGATCTTGTTTGAATGCTTTTTCATAGCGCTCGCGCTCTTCGGTGCCCTTTGCCTCCACCACGCGGTTATAATTTTCGAGCGAAAACTTTGAATCAATGGGTATTGCCTTCTCGCCCACCAAGATAACGGCATCAACGATAAGATCGCGTCCATCGTCTCCCTTGCCTAATTTGTACTGCATCTGATACGCAGATGGCGGCAAGATATTTTTGAGTACGGTTTCGAGATAATATTCACCAAGCACACCGCGCTGCTTGGGGTTTTTGAGAATATCTTGAAGCGATTGGAGTTGATCGGCAAAATTGACCACCTGGCGATTTGTCTCATCGAGCTTGGTGAGCTTTTCGGTGACATCGCGGATAATTTTAAACGATGATTCGCCCTGTGCCTGTATAAGCCGCGTTGACTCACCCAGGCGTGCATCGAGCTTGCGCTCAATCTCGCCAATCTGACCTTGCAGCATCAACATACCTTCGGTATTGGGGCCCTGTTTCTGTCCGCGCAATATAAACCACGCCACGATAAACGCTACCGCTCCACCCGCGACGAATATTCCTACTATCTCAAAAACTGGCATGACTTGACTGTAGCACGCCTCGCGTACCCTCACGCAAGCGCCGGACGATGAAAATATACTTTACAAACTCGATGATACAGAGATCGAGAAGTCCCAAAAAGATGAGAGCTACGAAATAAATTGGCTCGAGCGGCTCGAGATGCAAAAGGTTTTGGAGTGGTTCTACAAAGAGTGTTGGGAGCAACAGAAGCATGCTGGCGGTAAAGGCGAGAAGGAGATACGGGTTTGAGAAAAAATTGATCTTCCAGATGGGGCGCCGCAAACTGCGAATTGAAAATACAAAGAAAAACGCGTTGATCGCAAGGCCATAAAACATTACGGTACGTACCGTATCGAGCGGTATACCTGCACCCAACAATTTCACAAACACCGAGAGCAAGAGAAGATCAGCTGAGATACCTACGATAAATACAAGGGCCTTCATCTCAGGCGTAAAGAACGCGCCGTGCTCCTGCGGTCGGCGCGTGAGCACGTCTTTCTCGCGCTTTTCAAACGCAAATGCAAAATTGAAAAAACCCTCACCCACGAGATTCATCCATAAAATCTGTGCGGGCAAGAGTGGAAGTGGAAGGCCGAGCATAAATGCGCCACCGATCAAAATAATCTCGGTAAAAGCAGTGGCGAGCAAAAACGTCATCACCTTGCGAATATTATCAACAATCGTACGACCCTCCTCGATAGCACTCACAATAGTCGAAAAGCTATCGTTGATAAGTACGAGATCTGCCGCTTCTTTGGCAACATCAGTACCCGAACCGAGCGCCACACCGATATCAGCGCGGCGAAGTGCGGGCGCGTCATTGACGCCGTCACCTGTCATGGCGACTACCGCGCCGCGCTTTTGCCACGCCTCGGCTATCAGAGATTTTTGGTGTGGTAACACGCGCGCGAATACATCAACATGTTCGATGTCGACCGTCCCATCCTCGATGGTCTGCCCGAGCGCAATATGTTCAGGATTGCCATCAAACTCAAGCTCGTGCGCTACACGCTGTGCCGTCAGCTGATGATCACCCGTCACAATCACCGGACGAATACCTGCGGCCTCGGCCATATGGAGGGCAACCTTGGCATCTTTGCGGAGTGGATCGTGGAGCCCCAAAAAGCCCAAAAACTCCATACCGGTAAATTGCTCGACTGTTGGTGGCGTATGACTATGCACGTGTTTGCGCGCGCAGGCGATAAGCCGTGCACCAGTCTCAGCCGCGCGAGCATAGAGCGCCTCGAGCTCTATACGCTCATCTTCTGGTAAGTGAGAGCGCGCAAGAATTGCCTCAGGAGCGCCGCTCATAAAGACCGTGTACTCACCACCCTTTTGATAGATAGCTGCCGAAAAACGCAGTTCAGTATCGAAAGGCATTGTTTCTACCTTGGTATATTTCTTCTCAAAATCATCTTTACTGACGCCCGAGATGATGCCAGCCTTAAGAAGAGCGGCATCAGTCGCCTCACCTCTAATTTTCCACTCGGAGAGTTGTGCCTTGGGGTTTTCGATAAACGCAGTCGATGTCAAAACACCAGTCAGCAATAAATCATCTTTGGCACGCGGACCATCTTTGCGCGGCATAACTTGCGAGACTTCCATCTTACCTTCCGTGAGCGTACCTGTTTTATCAGTCAAAATAACTGTGGTAAGACCGAGAGTCTCCGCACTTTTAAGACGTTTGAGAAGGCCTCCTTTTTTTAAAATACGCTCAGCGCCAAGGGCCAAGATAACCGTCACGGCTATAGGAAGCCCTTCGGGCACTGCTGACACGGCAAGCGCTACTGCTGTCAGAAACATAGTCTCAGCACCTTCACCGCGCGCAACACCCAAAATAAAAATAGCGCACGAGAACGCAAACGCGCCGATACTGATCACACGAGCGAGATCCTTGATGTGCTCTTGAAAGGGAGTGAGCGGCTCACGCGTGTCGGACACCAATTGCGCGATCTTGCCAAGCTCGGTGCGCATACCCGTTGCTACCACTACTGCGCGGCCTCTACCTGTCTCACAGAGAGTTCCTGCAAAAATCATATTGTCACGATCAGCAACGGGCGTATGTGCTGGTAATTCGTGAATACTTTTTTCCTGCCCTATCCACTCACCCGTGAGTGCTGATTCGTTTACTTTGAGTCGTTGCACTTCGATAAGACGGGCATCCGCCTCGATACTCATGCCCGCATCAATCTCAATGATATCGCCCGGGACGAGCTCGCGCGCTTCTATCTCACGCAACACTCCAGCGCGCAACACATGCGCCTTGTGTTCGACGGTCTTGCGGAGCGCCTCAAATGCTCGCGATGCGCGACCCTCCTGAATAACACCAATAATGGTATTTACCGCGACAGCAATAATAATAATGAGTGCCTCAGGTGCGTCATCGAGCATAAAGAAAGTAATACCCGCAGCAATAAGCAAAATAGCAACCAAAGGACTGGCAAGCTGGCTTAAAATAAGATTGAGAAAGCGCCACGAGCGTTTGCGCGTAATTTCGTTTGCTCCATATGCTTTGCGCGTCTCTTCTGCACGATCGTCAGAAAGCCCGCGCGCACGAACTACCGAAAAGTGGGCCAAAGCCCCATCAGCGCTCAACGAATGCCATTGTTCAGCCATGTGTTTTATTGTATCAAAACATTGGCCAATTGTGAGTGTAAAACTAGCAGCCCCACGGAGAATCGAACTCCGATTTAGCGGATGAGAACCGCTTGTCCTAGCCGTTAGACGATAGGGCCCTACTTCGCTCTGAATCCTTCAGAGCTACGCAGCTACGGATGTCTCTTGTTATACCATAACAATACTAAAAATCCAGAGCTACGGGCGCGCCTGCCAATAGTCTTCCTGGCGCACGAGCACGCGGTGGGAATCTTCCGGATGAAGTAAAAGCGCCTTGGTTATCTTCTCCATACGAACCCCCTGTGAGCCCTTTACTAAAATAGCATCGCCCTCTTTGATGAAATGTCCCAAAAAATCAGCGGCCTCAGCAGATTTTGCAAACCAATGAAACTCAGTCGCATCTCCCACATCCATAAATTTGGCACGCACACCAACCGCGATGACTACATCAGCCACCTCCGCTGCACGCTTGCCGATCATACGGTGCGCCTCGGGCGTATACTTGCCAAGCTCCAGCATATCACCCAACGCGGCAATACGCCGATCTGCCGGCATTTTGGAAAGCGCTTCTAACGCGGCGAGCGCGGCGAGCGGCGAAGAGTTATAGGTATCATCGAGTATCAGTGAATTGTTACGGCCATCAAGAAGGCGCAGGCGGCCAGCTGGATGTTCGTATTTGAGGAGTGCTTCCGATATCTCGATGAGGTTAAGATCGACAGACAAGCCGACAGCGGCCGCCGCCAAAAACGCATAGATACTCTGCTCGCCCACCACACCTGGCACGCGTATTGGCATAGTTTTGCCCTGATACTCGATCTTAAATGTCATGCCGTCAGGTCGTCCCTTTTTGAGACTCATGCGCACATTGGATGCGCGGACCTCAGCGTGGCGCGAAAATCCATAGGTCAACACTTTGCTTTTGGTATTCTTGCGCATAGCGTATACACGCGGATCGTCGGCATTGATGACCGCGGTACCATCTTCCGTGAGAGCGCCTATGAGTTTTGCCTTTTCTGTAGCGACCGCATCGGGTCCTTCAAAAAATTCCACATGCACTGGCATATCGCCAATCATAGTCACCACGCCAATATCGGGCTTGAGCCATGGCAAGACCTTATCAAAATCACCCGGCCTGTCGACACCCATCTCAAGTACCAGAAGCTCGGGGTATTCATCGCGCGAAACCACACGGAGTGCGCCTCGAAGAATATTTTTGAGCCAACCTGAAGGTGAGTTCCACGCGCTCTCGAGTCCCAAAATAGTGAGGGGGAGCCCCAGCTCGCTATTGTAGCTCTTGGGACTTTTGCGCATACGAAAATGCTCACCGAGTACCGCGGCAATTGCTTCTTTGGCAGAGGTCTTACCTACGCTACCCGTAACCCCAATGATAGTAGGTTGAAAACGGCGGATGACAAGCATCGCCTCAAAGCGTAGTATCCGGAGAACGATAATGCGTAAGAAGTGTGTCATGGTGTTTTTGCCTCGAGTTCCTGCGGACGGTCAGGGATGACCTCAAAATATGAAAAGAGGTGCTTCATAATGGCGCGAAATGGCTCAGTAAGCGACTCGGAAGCATAACGAATCCCCTGTGGTCGCTCAACGTAGAGAAAAACTAAAAACTGTGGGTCATACGCAGGACCATACCCAAAAAAAGTATGCATAAACTCGCCCGAATATCCGCGTGAGTTTTTTGACGCAATCTGCGCAGTACCTGTTTTGGCGGCTACCGAATAGCCAGGTATCTTCCCTTTACCATTTGCGAGTTTCTTATCAACCACTTCTACCAGCATACGAGTTACTGTTTTTGATGTTTCTTCTTTGAGAACGCGTCGCGACTCACTCCGTTTTTTCTCGATTTTACTACCCTGCTCGTCGCGTACCTCCTCTATAAGGTAAGGATTAACTAAAACTCCCCCGTTGGCAATACTCGAGAGCGCGCGGACAAACTCAACACCCGTCATCGAAATACCTTGGCCAAATGATGCAGTCGCAAACTCGATAAGACGAGTACTCTCAAGATTATTGAGTTTACCGGTTGCTTCACCCGGCACATCGATACCGGTCTTCTCGCTAAGACCGAAATTATGTATATATTCACGAAAACGATCACGACCAAGCTGCTCCATTACAAATACCGTACCGAGATTGAGCGATTGCGAAAGGATCTCTTGTATGGGTACTACGCCACGCGCCTTGAGATCAAAGTTTGCGATCGTATATCCATCGATTGTGCGGGTACCCGTATCATGGTAAGTAGTGTTGGGCGTGATCGCGCCCGCATCGAGAGCTGCCGCAATCGTGAGAGGTTTTACTACCGAACCCATCTCAAACAAATCTTCAACGAGCGGGTTTTTAAATACCGCGATATCTTCAACCTCCGAATATGCGTTTGGATCGAATGATGGCACCGACGCCATGGCAATCACGCGCCCCGTTTTCGGATTGATAATGATACCACCCGCAGACTGAGCACTATAATGCGTCTGTAAATTTTTAAGCACGCCCTCAAGGTGTGACTGTACTCCTGTGTCGAGCGTCGAAACCAGCGAGGCCCCGTGCTCAGCCGGCGTGAGAGTAGCATTGCCGAACCACAAAAGCTTGCCTCCCGAGGTCTTTTCGCCGACAAATACACCATCGCGCCCGAACAAATCTTCATTATAAAAACGCTCGAGACCATATTGGCCCGTGCCATCTGCGCCCACAAATCCTATAACATGCGAGGCAAAATCAGCGGCAGGATAAAATCGCCAGCGCTCTGGCGAAAACTCTACACCGACGAGTTTAGCAGACTCAATAGCACGCTTGCTTGAAGGCGATACCCGATGCTCAATAACCTCATAGGGGTCGTTGGTCTTGCTTGCGCGCTCAATAAACTCTTCGCGCGGCATTGTAGTACTCGCAATAGCGGAAAGATCGTCATATAACTTAGCTGGATCTTGTATTAATTTTGGATTGATATGCATGAGCCAGCCTTCTTTGATTGTTGCCACGGGTACCAAATTGTCTTTTTCGTGCGCGAGAATCTCACCTCGGTTTGCTTCAAATTTTTCTGAAACCGCTTGTTGGCGCGACGCCTGCTCACGATATGCCGCGCCCCGCACTACCTGGAGCCAACCAATGCGCAGGAGCACTATCAACAAAAGAAATCCCACCGCGAGTGTGAGAGAGGTGGCGCGTTTCAAAAACGCATTCATAGATTAACGCGCGAACCCGACGGTATTTTCCGCGCGAATATATCGCGGACTTTCAAGCGCTACAAAACCCTGCGAGCGCGCCTGTGGTTCGAGCTCTTCGAGCGCGAGACGAAAATAGGTTGATTTGAGTTCCGTATACTGATCATCGAGCTCAGAGAGTTCCGCGCGTACGCGCCGCACATCATGACTTTCGGTATACGTGGCATTTGCAAACACGAGAGACGCAAGGCTCGATGCAACCCCAACAAACAAGAAAAAGAATACGGCGCGCTTTATCATACTGACTTCTCCCATGCGCGGAGCACTGCTGAACGTGAGCGCGGATTTGCTAAATATTCAGCACGTGTGGCATGTACGGCTTTTTTCGTAATCATGACGCCGCCTGCTGCGCCACGCATTGCTTGCTTGACCGCTCTATCTTCGAGTGAGTGAAATGCGATAGCGACTACCCTGCCCCCTGGCGAAACAAGACGAAATGCAGCAGCAAGACCCTCGGCAACATTATCGAGCTCGCGATTGACCGCAATACGAAGCGCCTGAAATACACGAGTCGCCGGATGTTTGGCGCTCTTCGGCACAATGCGGCTAATGATCGCGACAAGCCGTTCGGTTGTTAAAATACGGCCATTTTTGCGTTCGTCTACAATCGCCTCGGCAATCTGACGAGCTCTGCGCTCTTCGCCATAGGCACGGAAAATATCCGTTAGTTCAGCGGCGGTTGATTGGTTGATGATGTGAGCCGCAGAGATGCCCGATGACGGGTCAAAACGCATATCGAGTACTTCATCTTTTTGAAATGAAAATCCCCTACCTGATGAGTCGATATGCCACGAGTTCATACCAAAATCAAACAACACGCCATCAACATGACTAAGACTGTGTGATTGTGCAAGCTTTTCCATATTTGTATAAGATGCGTTTTCGACGATAAGATGTTTGATATTTTCTTTTTTTATTTTTTCTGCGAGCTCTGGATCTTGTTCGATACCGAACACCATACCCTCCCCAATTTCATTAAGTATTGCGCGCGTATGCCCCCCTGCTCCCAGCGTTGCATCGATATAGGTACCTCCTTTCTTCGGTTGCAAATATTCCATCACTTCTGCTGTCAGTACGGGTTTGTGAATCATTTAATACATTCCTAGCTCTCCTAATCGTTCGGCCAGTTTGTCTGCGTTGTGTTCAGTGTGTTTGCGTACATCGGACCATCGTTCGGGAGACCATACCTCCACGCGGTCAAAGACTCCTACAACGACTGCTTTTGATCCGAGTTCGGCATATTCTTTGAGCGTGTCAGGGATCAAGATGCGTCCGAGACTATCGAGCTCTGATTCCGCCGCGCCCGACAACATAAAGCGCACAAAATTTCTGGTGTCTGCCTGCCCCAATGGCAAGTGCGAAAGTTTTTCGGCCATCGCCTCCCATGTCTTTGTAGGAAAGAGAAAAAGACAATGATCAGGCCCCTTGGTCACCACTGCCTCGCGGCCTAAGTCTTTACGCAAACGCGTAGGTATTGAGAGACGGCGTTTTTGATCGATGGTATGAATGTATTCGCCTAAAAACATTGGTATATGTTATCCCTCAAATTACCCACTTCTTCCCACTTTTCTACCACTATATCCCTAATATACACCACTACGATACACACCTACAACACTTTTGTGAAAAGAAACCAAAATCCTTGTGGATAAACAAAAACCGCCCTGCGGGGGCGTTTTATACACAGTTTATCAACCGTGAAAAACTGACTCTATCGTGGCTTCATGAGCGGGAAGATTTGAGTCTCGCGAATACTCTTTCCCGCTAGAAAGCTGAAAAGGCGTTCGGAAACACCAAATCCGAAGGTTGGCGGCATACCATACTCCATCGCTTCTATATATTCAAAGTCTGCCATCTGCGCTTCCTCATCACCTGCGTCTCGGAGCGCTTGTTGAAGCTCAAATCGCTCGCGCTGATCGATAGGATCATTGAGCTCGTTGAACGCTTTGCCTACTTCACTGCCAGCCAAAACAATCTGAAAACGATCTACCACGCGCTCATCTTGTTTGTTTTTCTTGGCGAGCGGTTCGAGATATACGGGCACACCGGTTAAGATAGCAGGGCCACTGATAGTTTTGCGTATTTGTTTCCACAGAAAATCGACTGCTCGCCCTGTCTCAGTGATATCTCCATCGTATGATGGGTAGTGTTTTTTGAGCAGTTTTTGCCCTGCGCCCGGAGACTGATCGACTTCGCGGGGGTCAAATCCGTACTTATCCTGCATGCATTTATTGTAGTCAATCTGCTCCCACTCCGCGCCAAGATCAACCTCGTGTTTGCCGATTTGGAACTTGAGCGTGCCAAAGGCCTCTTGAGCAATTGTACGATAAAGTTCAATAAGCATAGGGATGCCCTCGCGAGCGTCTTGATATGCCTCATAAAACTCAAAATGTGTATAGTCTTGGGCATGTTCAAATGACATGCCTTCGTTTCTGAAAACTCTTCCGATCTCAAAAACTTTTGGAAGACCTCCGATAATCAGCTTCTTATGCCAAAGCTCATGCGAGATACGAAGATATACATCCATATCAAGCGCGTTGTGGCGGGTGCTAAAAGGTCGGGCCTCGGCGCCACCTGTCTTAGTTTCTAAAATAGGCGTTTCTACCTCCACAAAACCACGCTTGAGCATAAATGAACGGACTGCGTTCCAAAACACTGAACGCTTTTTAATGATATCGGAGACCGCAGGGTCAAGCAGCATATCAAGATATCGCTTGCGATAGCGCTCATCTTCGTCTTTAAGCCCAAACCATTCATCAGGAACTTGATTGAGACTTTTTGCGAGCATGCGCCACTGTGAGGCAAGAAGCGAGTTCATCCCCCGCTTTGTAGTAAACGCAACCCCGGTCGCCTCGATAAAATCACTCACACTTACCGCCTCCAAAAAAAGATCGAAAGCATCCTCACCTATATCATCTTTTTTTATCAAGACCTGCACACGCGCCGTTCCATCAAAAAGATCGACAAAGATAATACCACCTTGATCCCTTTGTGACATGATTCTGCCCGCGAGTGTTACTTTCTTTTGTGATTTGAGAAGCTTATCAAACGCCTCCGCAAACTCAACATTTGCGTGCGTACGAAAAGACTCAGCGGGATAGGGATCAATATCCTGCTTTTTTAGTGCGGTGAGCTTTTTGAGACGCTCGGATCGTATATCTTCGGCAGACATAAACAGTAGGTCTTGTGGCTTTTAGTATAACCGAAAACGCCCAGCCGTTCTACTGACAACTGGGCGCACAACGCATATCGCCGAGATTAGGCGATTTCGATGATGGAATATTCGATCTGGCCACGGGGGGTGGATACCAGCACTTTTTCATTTTTGCGCTTGCCCAAAAAGGCCTTGCCGAGTGGTGATTCATTTGAAACCTTACCTTTGAGCGGGTCAGCTTCTTCACGCCCCACGATCATAAACTGTTCATCGCCATTGCCGGCCTTGCGGCATTTTACATTGGAGCCTAGGCGGACCTCCGAAGAATCAGTATTTGAGATGACGGACGCGCGCGACAAAATATCTTCGAGTTTTGCTACCTCGGCTTCGTTTACCATCTGCTCTTCTTTGGCCTCCGCGTACTCGGCATTTTCAGAAAGATCGCCGAGACTTTTTGCGAATTCAAGACGCTCCGCGATCTGGACGCGGCGCGTGGTTTTTAGATTTTTGAGACGAGCTTCAAGTTCTTTTAATCCTTCGGGTGAAAGATATTCTCGGTCATCGGAAGATGTCATATGTTGGTTTCTTCTTAGCTATAAGGATTTTCATTGTAAAAGACCCGGGGCCCCCTGTCAACGCAGAATGCCTTCGACCCCGCCGTGCGCCATAATCCACCGGAAAACCTCTGATGTAGCAAAGGGAGCGCCCACAAGGTTGGCTCGGGGCCCTGACTCCAAAAAGAGCACAACACCTATCTGGGGATCGTCTGCAGGTGCATAACCGATAAACCATGAGTGTACGCGATCTTTGCGCCCCCCTACCTCAGCGGTACCCGTTTTACCGGCAATAGGCGTCTCGACCCATGATACGGCAGCCGCCGTACCTCCATCAGCCACCGCCGAACGCATACCATCGCGCACCGCTTTGAGGTGTTTTGGATCAAACGAGAGACGCTCGAACTGCTCGGGTGGTTTTGCAGCATCCCGAGCGATATGGAGTTCGGTAAGCGTGCCGCCCGTAGCAATCGCGGAAAGAGCACGCGCGGCCTCAAGCGGCGTGACGAGCACATCGCCCTGACCGATGCTTGCATGATACGTATCACCAATACGCCAGATGGGATTTTCAGGATGCAATGTCTTTTTTGATTCGGGATCGGGCAAGAAACCAACTTTTTCACCATCAAGATCAATATTAGTAGGTTTACCAAAACCAAATTTCTCAAGCCATGATTTGATGCGCGCAATGCCAAGGCCCTTGACGTCAGCAAATCCGCCACCAACCGTATAAAAATATACATCGGACGACACGGCGAGTGCGCGCCGTAAATCCACATACCCATGTGCTTTCCAGTCAAGAAATCGTGAGGGTTGACTTGGGTTGAACGGATTGGGCAGCTCCAATACACCCGAGCTATAAATACTCTTATGTTCATCGATGACACCTTCTTCGAGCGCAGCCATTGCTACGAATGGCTTAATGATAGATCCCGGCGCATAGGTGCCGGAAAGCACACGATTGAAAAGTGGAGCTTCTTTGCTTGAGAAAATCTCTGCCGCTTCATCCTTGGTAAGGCCGCGCGCAAATGCATTCGCATCATAGCTTGGTACACTCACAAACGATGCTACCGATCCGTCTTTCACTGAGAAAATGAGGCCTCCCCCGCCCCGAAAGCCGCGATCATGCATGATGCGATCAAGTACCTCCCACATAGCTTCTTGGAGGGGCGCGTTGATGGTCGTCTGTAGATTTTCACCTTCTTGCGGTTGCACAATGAGCCCGCGCGAAACAATAGTACCCGAAGCGTCAAGCTCTTGGTCGCGCCTGCCTGCGGTACCGCGTAGCGATACATCGTATCTACTCTCGAGTCCTGTCTTACCAATCATTGAAACGCCGACCGCATCATGGCCCGCATCTTTTTCTTGTTGTGATGGTATACCGGTATAACCTACCAAGTGACTAAACGCATACGGATGCCGCATAGCCCTGCGATAGCGTATCTCGCCCTTTTCATCAGTGTAGGCCTCGTTTGTAGCGATGATGGCACCCGTACGATCATAAATCACTCCGCGCGGCGGATCGATATATGCGGTTTCAATATAATTATGTTCTGAACGAAGCGAGAGTTCATTGCCGCGTACCACCTGAAGCCAAAAGGTACGCCCTAAAAGGAAAAAACCAAAAAGACCTAAGAGTACACCGAACGACACAATAGTGCCCTTGCCGATAGGCTTTTCGATCAACCCCTCAAAGCGTTCGCGCGAAAAACCGGGGATCTCGTGAGCATCGAGAAACACTTCATCGGGCGTGAGATGATCACGCGAACGGGTTTTTTTCTTCAGCCATCGCATAGATACCTACAGCATATGCTGCTCGTAGCCCCATGATAAGAGCAAACACAAAAAGACCGGCGAGAAACTGCCGCAAAGCAAATACGCCACCGCGCAGTGCAAGTGCACTTGTGAGCGTGCCGTGCTCGAAGACAAAAAATGTCGTGATGAGTGCCACCTCAACGACAATGCCAGTCACAAACGCGATTACAACACTAACCATCGACGAAGTATCGATAAAAGTAATCATCGCCCGAACAAAAAGCCATCCACCTAAAAGCGCGAGTGTCTCGAGACCAAAGGCAAACGGCGAGAAAAATTCAGCGAGTAGTAATGCAGCAACCACACACCACCAAAATGTCCAACGTATGCCTGGCACCAAAAGCGCCACAAAGGGAGACACAAAGAGCATATCGAGAGCAGTGTTCATAGTATATTGGCTGCTTCCTCTTGTATTTCAACGGTCGAGAGCGTGTAAAGGTTTATCGGACTCTGTACAATAATGGTGATAAACGGATCAGATGCGCTATCGACAATATCAACAATCGTACCAACGTGAAGCGAGATACCCTGATCCTCTATAATGACATCGCCCTTTTGTGCATCTGTACCGCGCGGAAGACGCGCTTCAGAGAGCATAGCGCCCTTGCCATGAAGTTCGATGGGTACACCAGATCGCGCAACAATACCATGTAAAATAAATCCGGGTGCGGTGATAGCTTCAACTTTTGAGGCAATACTCCCGCGCGCGGTTACCACGCCGACAAGCGTATCGCCTGATAATACTTTAGTGCCTTCCGCAGCACTCCTGCTAATAATAAAGACATTTTGAAATTCATCAGCGCGGCGCGCGACTACGCGTATTGCATCTTTTGCAAAGGAAGTATCGTTTGATACCGCATCGGAGAACGAGCGTATACCAAGTAATGCTCCGCCGACTCCATCGAGCACGATGCGTTCGGCGGGAACCAAAATTTTTGTAAATAGAGCGATTGTTGAGAAAAAAAGAACAACCGCGATAATGACAATGCGTACGCTAACTGATCGCCGTTTCATAATCTGTCTCGACCAGTACTGGTCGTAGCATATCAAGGTCTTCAAGAATGATACCGGTGCCTCGCACCACGGCAGTCAACGGGTCTTCGGCAACGCGTACCGGAATGCGCGTCTCACGCTCAATGAGTGTCGCGAGTCCTCGCAAGAGCGATCCACCGCCTACGAGCACTACACCGCGATGGATAATATCAGCTACCAGCTCGGGAGGAGTAAGCTCAATAGTTTCGCGGATTGATTTAATGAGTACCGCAATAGAACCGCGCATGGCTTCTCGGATATCGACATCAGTCACTAGCACTTCGCGTGGAAGTCCCGTAACAAGGTCACGACCCCGCATAGTCGCCTCAAGTGCCGTCGGTTGCGGCAAGACTGATCCTATAGCTATTTTAAGATCTTCTGCGGTACGCTCACCAAGGAGTAATTTGAACTCGTCGCGCGCATACTGGATGATGTCATTGTTAAGACGGTCACCTGCTATATGGAGATTTTTTGCTGCCACGATACCGCCGAGCGATACGACCGCGATGTCTGTCGTACCACCACCAATATCGACAATCATGCTGCCCATAGCATCTTGCACCTCAAGCCGCACACCTATGGCCGCCGCCATGGGCTCTTCTACCAAATAAGCTTCTTTAGTACCTGCCGAGAGCGCGGCATCGCGCACGGCTCGGCGTTCAACCTCGGTAATGCCTGATGGAATACCGATCACCACGCGTGGACGGGTGAACATACTCGAGCGGCCTCCCATGGCACGCTTGATAAAATAACGCAACATTTCTTCGGTCACCTCAAAATCAGAAATAACACCATTGACGAGCGGGCGTACCGCCACGATGTGGCTCGGCGTGCGGCCTACCATGCGTTTTGCCTCCGCTCCTACCGCGACGACATGGCCAGTTTTTTGATTGATGGCGATAACGGACGGCTCATCGATCACGATGCCTCGCCCACTAACATAGACCAGTGTATTTGCAGTGCCAAGATCGATACCGATATCACTGCGCGTCATCGGGATAAATTTTTCTAACATACTATCTTTATGAACGATGCGGTATCCATTAATGTTGCATCTGCCTCGGTACGTTTTTTCACCTCAATCTTACCCTCTTTGACTGTTTTCTCGGAAATAACCACGCGCCACGGAATACCTAAAAGATCAGCATCGGAAAAGCGCTCACCTGGCGTCTTACCTTCACGATCATCAAAGAGCACCTCCACACCTTTTTGCTCAAGCTCAAAAACAACTTTTTGCGCCTCTTCAAATATGGCACCAGAAAGTGGCAAAACGTGTATGCGGAAAGGTGCTACTGACTCGGGCCAGATAATACCGCGATCGTCGTGAGAAACCTCTACGATGGTACCGACAAGACGCATGGGGCCGATGCCATATGAGCCCATCACTACGGGCTGTTTCTCTCCTTTTTCATTGGTAAATGAAAGACCAAATGCCTCAGAAAACTTAGTACCAAGCTTGAAGATGTTGCCCACCTCGATGCTCTTACTGGTCGCGAGCGGTTTTTTACAATTGGGACACGCGGTGACATCACCAATAATCTCTTTGTTGCGGGCAAACGAACACTCTTTACAGTAAATAATCTCGTCCTCACCCGCGTCTGATACCACCTGAAACTCATGTGAGTACTCCTTGGTAAACGCGCCACCTGATGCCTCCACGCAGTATGCCTTCAGGCCCGCGCGCTCAAATATCTTGTGGTACGCAGCCTTGGCTACTTCATAAAATGAATCGAGGTCTTCGCGTGTCGCATTAAAGCTATACAGATCCTTCATCAAAAACTCACGCCCACGGATCACGCCAGACTTGGCGCGCGGCTCATCGCGAAACTTTGTCTGTATTTGATAGACATACTGGGGCAAGTCGCGATACGAACTGATGTGCGAGAGAGCAATCTTAGTCACTGCCTCTTCATGTGTCCAGCCCAAACAAAAATCGCGCTCACTCCGATCTTTGAGCTTGAAAGACTCTTCAACTTTCCAGCGGTCAGTTGTCTCCCACAAATCACGTGGTTGGAGTGTAGGCATATGAAGCTCTACGCCTCCGATGGCATTCATCTCCTCACGAATGATGGCATTGATCTTTTCGAGTACCCGCCAGCCGAGAGGCAAGAAAGTCCAAACACCGGCAACCAGTTTGTCGACAAATCCTCCGCGAATCAAAAGCTCAGCATTGACACTTACGTCATCTTTTGGTGCTTCTCGAAGCGTTTTTGCAAACAAATGTGACTGCAGCATGGGAGTATAGTAGCACCCACGCCTTCACTTGAAAATAGCTTGATATCCCTACAAGAGCCGTGCGATATCATGCCACGTCACCCACAAGAGAAATCCAATGAGGATGAGAAAAAAGAACGAATGGATATAGCCAGCCACGCGTGCAGGAATGGGTCTCCGAATAATTTTTTCAACCACAAAAAACGCGATGCGCCCACCATCGAGCGCGGGAATTGGCAAGATATTGATGACCGCAAGATGCAGCGACAGAAGTGCTATGAGGAAAAGAAACTCGCGTACACCAATACGAAATGTCTCTTGTGCTACGCCTGCAATACCTACCGGCCCCACCACCTCACCAGGTATCTCGGCGCCCGTAAATAAGCTCCCAAAAAAAGCAATCATACCCTCACTAATCAACTTGAGAAAATTGCCTGTCATCCGTGCGCCAGCAAGGGGCGCCTCCAGTACTGATTTGCGATCAATGCCTACCTCATCATTGTTAATGCGAACCCCGAGCGGACCTTGCCCCTCGGGCGGATTGGCGCGAGGACCCGCGAGTATTCGCAGCTGCTGCTCGCCGCGCAATACCACAAATTCGGCCTGCTTACCTCGCTTGCTATCAATATACGCATGTACTTCCCCGACATTGACGCTCGGACGGCGCTCGCCATCAAACCCCACAATACGATCCCCTGCTTGAAATGTAGCGAGTGCGGCGGGCGTATTTGGCATCACTTCTTCAATGATCACTTCATAGCGCGGAACGCCGTACCACGAAATATAAGATAATATTAAAAACCCAACAATAATATTGGCGAGAACGCCTGCAGCGACAATGAGTGATTTAGTACCGATGCCACGAGACGAAAAACTGCGCGGATCGTCTTTATCTTCGTCCTCACCAAAGATGCGCACAAAACCTCCAAATGGTAGCCAATTGATTGAATAGAGCGTCTCACCTCTCTTGATACCAAACATGCGAGGAGGCAAACCTACACCGAACTCATCAACGCGAATACCAAACCATTTTGCCGTCAAAAAATGCCCAAGCTCATGCGAGACCACGAGCAAAAGCACGACTACGATAAAGATTAGAATTGTTTCAATTATACCCATATTTACCCTGTGATCTCTTGCGCCTTTTTCTCTTCGGTAGCAAGAATTTTTTTATTAAACTCATCGACAAGCTTTTGTACGCCATCGCGCGTGCGAAATTTCATATCTTCTGATATCAATTTGCTCTTTGCCATTTCTTCCGTTGCCTTCATGGCGTGATCTCGTACACGGCGCACGCTGATACGCGAATCTTCTACAATACGGCCCAGCACTTTGAGAATTTCGCCTCGGCGTTCTTCGGAAAGCTGTGGCATGGTGAGGCGGATAAATTTCTCATCAACTGCTACACCAAAACCAAAGTTTGACGAGGTAAAAGCATTTTGAATCTCAGATAAAACCGAAGTATCCCATGGCTGTACGATGATCGTGCGCGCGTCAGGCGTGGAGAGTGAAGCGAGCTCGCGTAGTGGCATCTTGTTGCCATACGCGGGTACCATGATATTTTCAACGAGTGCTGGTGTGGCGCGTGCCGAATGTATCACCGAGATATCTGAGACAAGACGCGCGAGCACTGATTCGAGTTCTTTTTTTGTGTTATTGAGTAGTTCCTGCATAAAGGTGTTTTGGCTGACTAGGATCGACGATAAACAGGGTAATATCTTTTTTCTCGGGCAATACTGTCTGCCGCCAAGTAATACCGCCATCGTCAGTACGGTATACCTGATTGCCTGATGTCGCCCAGAATACTTCAGCAAAGTGCGGATGGTGCGCAACCGTCAGTATGGGTGCGGCCCCTGCGGGTATCGGCATACGAGCTGCCCGCCAGGTCATACCGCCATCAGATGACTCGCCAAGACCATAGTTGGTAGCGGCAAAGAGCGTCTGGCGCATGGCGTGGAATGTGAGCTGGTATATCTTTGAAATCTGTATATCGTCAAACGCAACACGTGGCAACTCTTTCCATAGTCTTCCACGACTATCCGATCGAAACAAGGACCCCTTACTATCGAGCGCCCACATGGCACCGCTCGGCTCATTGTCATCCCACAGGTGCGCGATTGCCGTGCCGATGCGCGAGATGGGCTCCCATGAGTGCGACTTGCCACCATCATGTGTCTCAAACACCGTACCGTCAGCGACCGCAATCGTGATATGTGCTGTATCACTCAGATTGACTGCAAGACCCGTAATATCAAAGTTATCGAGAGCTGCGGTAAAAATCTCTTCGGCACTTTCTTCGGTTAGCCTAATCACACGCGCTCGTTTGTTTTGCGTAGCACCAATAAAAAGCTGCGTACCGTCAGCGCTCTGTGCGAGCGCGGTGATACGCGCGTCATCAGCAAGTACGCCCTTGGGATCGCGTACATGTTCGGCGCTTGCCGATTCTTTCCGTATAACGAAAAGACCCGAACGCTCCGTGCCGATATAGAGCTGGCCCGCGCTACCAAATTTGAATGCAAATACGCGCGGAACAGCATCGCCCAGCCCTCCAACACCTTTCCATGCGGCGCCGCCATCGTCAGAGAAAAATACCTTGGCGTTTTGTACGGTTGCAGAATTTTCGGAAGTTGTGGGAGTAGCCGCACGGTTGCGCAGCACAATAAAGGTGACGAGGGTACCAGCTAGCGCCACACCAATGATGATGAGAAATACAATAACTATTCGCGGCATATCTCTTCAAATTCTACCAAAGATTGAGGGCTGATGCGCGCGTTGGTGCGTAGTTTGTCCACACGTGCCTGCCGCCCAAGGCGACGGAGCGATTCGCGTGATACCTTGCCGGTCTTGCGTATAGCGCCCTCAAAACGCTCGAGCGCACCCGATATACTATTATCAGCAAAAGATTCGACCGTAAGCCGCGAAAGAAGTGTGGGCAAAATATCCGATGAATCAGCAACCAAGAAAAATACTGCGCCTACCGGAGGTTCCTCAAGGGTTTTGAGCATCGCCTGCGATGCCTCGTGTGTCATGAGGTCCGCCCGCAAAACAATAAATGCCTGCGTATCACCCCCTACTGAGAGCAGTGCTTTGCGCCGTATCTCGTGCGCATCGTCAATGCCAACTGCTTTTTCTTCGCCAAAACGAAAAATAAATCTCGGCGAGAGTGAATCAAGATACGTCGCGAGCGCGGCATCGCGCGCTTTTACATCAGTACCGTAGAGAAAATATGCGTGCGTACGCGCCATGCTTAGCGCTTGGTCATGATGCTCTTTTTATAGGTTTCAAGGTGTTCGAGTGCTTTACCCGTGCCACGTGCGACACACAAGAGCGGATCTTCGGCAATATGAGCAGGTACGCCCGTCGAACGATAGACAAGCTCGTCAATATTGCGCAGGAGCGCGCCACCACCCGTCATCATGATGCCAGTCGTAGTAATATCAGCCGCAAGTTCGGGTGGCGTATCTTGGAGTACCAGCTTGATAGCCTTCATAATCTCGTTCATGGGTTCTTTGATAGCTTCTACAATTTCGTTGGTTCTGATTTCAGCACTGCGCGGAAGACCCGTGAGAAAATCGCGCCCTTTGACAGTCGTGGAAAGCTCTTCTTTGAGCGGTACTGCTGAACCGATACTGATTTTGAGTTCTTCAGCAGTACGGTCGCCAATCGCAAGATTAAAGCGTTCTTTGATATAGTCAGCAATCGCCTGGTCCACTTTGTTGCCTGCTACCTTTGCAGAAGTTGATGCCACAATACCGCCAAGCGCAATGACCGCAGCATCGGTCGTGCCACCTCCGATATCTACCACCATATGACCGCGCGCCTCCTGAATTGGTATACCTGATCCGATAGCAGCCAATATTGGCTCTTTGACGACATAGGCATTTTTAGCGCCCGCCTTGAGCGCTGCTTCCACCACCGCGCGCCGCTCGGTCGAGGTCACGCCCGCTGGTGCCGATACCATAACCTCGGGCTTAAAGATGCGTGGGCCTGTGAGCGCCTTACCAATAAAATAACGCAACATTGCTTCTGTCACGCGATAATCAGCAATAACACCATCACGCAGTGGACGATATGCGATGATGCTCTCAGGCGTACGGCCGATCATTTCTTTGGCAGCATCACCTACCGCAAGCACACGATGATTAAGTACTGAAATAGCCACCACTGATGGCTCGTTGAGGATAACACCTTTACGCGGAATAAAAACGAGCGTATTTGCCGTGCCAAGATCAATGCCCAGTTGTTTCGTAAAAAAGCCCATCGGTGCCCTAACCTTAGGATTTTTTGCGTTCAATAGCAACCCCGATGCGCCTCAAGCGCACCTCTATTTTTTCATATCCCCTATCAATCTTATAAACGCCCTCGAGCACTGAATCGCCCTTGGCGATAGCCGCCGCAATTACAAAGGCTAGACCCGCGCGAATATCAGGACTTTCCATGCGCCTTCCACGCAGTTCGGTAGGACCATTCACTAAAATACGATGCGGATCGCATGGCGTAATATACGCGCCCATACGATTCAAGTCATCAATGTATGCAAGGCGTCCTTCGAAAATCGTCTCAAACACCAGACTTGCGCCATGCGCTTGCGTGAGGAGCACCGAAAAAGGCGCTTGCAAGTCAGTGGGAAAGCCCGGGTATTCGCGAGTCTTGATCATATCAATAGATTTAAGCTTGCCCGCGCGCTCGACCACGATAAAATCTTTGCCAGTCGTAACACGCACACCAACAGCGCGCAAAACTTCCATCGGTATTGCAAGATGCTCTGGGTTGCATTTAGATATTTTTACTTTGCCACCGCGAGCAGCTACGAGTGCAGCAAAACTCCCCGCCTCAATACGATCAGGTAGCGTCTCAAAGATACCTGGCCCTTCGAGAAGTTTGCCGCCGGTACCCTCGATAACAATAGTAGGAGTCCCCGCCCCCGTGATACGCGCACCAAGTGAATTGAGAAAATCAGCAAGATGTGGGATTTCTGGTTCGAGCGCAGCATTGCGTAGTGTTGTAGTACCGTGCGCAAGCACGGCCGAGAGCATCATAGTTTCAGTGCCTGTAACGCTCACCTTGTAGAAGGTAATGTCCGCACCGCGGAGACGACGCGCGGAAAATTCATATTCATCACCCATCACGCGCACACGTGCACCCATCGCTCGCCAACCATGTACAAAAAGATCAATAGGCCGTTTTCCTAAAACACAACCACCTGGAAATGGAAAACGCACCCTACCTTGGCGCGCAAGCATGGGGCCTGCGAGCACAATAGCTGCGCGAATCTGCTCGGCAATATCACGTTGTAGCGTGTGTCCCTTGATGCCAGACGCATTGAGTACACAGCGACGCGCGGTTTTCTCCGCCACCCGTACTCCAAGAGCGCCTAAAAGTTCAAATGTTCGTCCTACATCTTCGATCTGCGGCATGTTTGTGTAGGTGATATTACCCGAGGTCAAAAGGACTGCCGCAAGTCCTTTGAGGATATCATTTTTAGCACCCCCAACTTCAATAGTGCCGTGGAGTGGTTTTTTTGATCCAGTTATATGAAAAGATTCTTTTGCCATCGTTGCTTCATCATAGGTGTTCTTGCGTATCAGGGCAAGAATTTCTATAGTCTATATAATGACCAAATGGCAGAGAAAGATACTTTTTTGGACTCTTACGAGCTTTTTTTTGTTGTTCGCTGTACCCCTTATCCTTTATTCCTTTGGGTACCGCGTTGAACGAGAACCCGCATGGCGCATTGTACGCGCAGGCGGTCTCTCTATAGCTCCTACGCCCACCACCGGTGTGCGCATATTTGTCGATGGAGTACTTGAGCGCGAAACCAACATCTTCGCCCGCGAACTCTTTTTGCAAGGACTCACTCCAAGAAAATATCGTGTGCGACTCGAGCGAGATGGCTACCATACATGGGAGAAAACCCTGCGCGTCTATCCCGCTCAAGTCGCGCGAGCAGAGGCGCTCCTCATCTCTACTGATGCACCACAAAAACTGACACACGGATCATATGTTTCCATGCAGTTTCTCGACAATGATGAGCAAGCCCTTATTCTTACAAAACCGCGGCGCTCTTTTGATCTTTTTTCACTCGAAGACCAGACGACAACAGCACTCGCAACCGCGCGCGCGCGAAGCACCGCGACAACCACCTATACAAAAACCGCCCGCGACTTTATCGCATCAAAAAATATCAAAACATTCGCCTACGAACCGTCACGCATTGTATGGTGGGATAGGCAAACCATATGGATCAAATGGCTCGATGGCGAGGCGTATCTGCCGGCGTACGCCGAACACGATGAAACGAAACTCGTGACGCTCGCACATACTATCAGAAATGTCTCTCTCTATCCTGGGCGGGATGCGATCATTGTTGCGACCGACACGAATGTCGACATCGTCGAGCTTGACGGTCGCGACCAGCACAATGTTGTCACTGTCTTTCGGGGTAAAGCCCCTCAAATCCTTGTATCTCCCGAAAATGAGATCCTCTTGATACTATCAGACGGCGCGCTCTACTCAACGCCTCTCTTGTAACTCGCGTGCGAGCGTCTCTGCTACGCGCCAGATATCACCCGCGCCCATCGTGACGATTACCACATCATCGCCTATTTTTTTGCGCGCGAGTTGGAGCGCATCATCGATGGTCAATGCAAATGAGGTTTCTTTGTGACGCACTGCAACTGCATTAAATAACTGTTTGCCTGTAACCGCGCCTGCTTCTTCGCGTGCAGAACTATAGATATCAAGAATCACGACTTCGTCTGCATCACCAAATGCGCCTGCAAAATCAGCTAAAAAAGTCTTGGTACGTGAATAGGTATGCGGTTGAAAAAGTGCTACAAGCTTTTTCTTGCCATAGTGGTTGCGAAGTGCCGCGAGTGTCGCGCGAATCTCAGTAGGATGATGCGCATAATCATCGAGCACAACTGTTTGTGCATCAGCATCGGTATACAACTCCATACGGCGTTTGGTACCGCGAAATCCTATCAGCGCTTTTGCCACAACCGCATGTTCAATGCCCAACGCGTTAGCAAGCGCCAAAACACCCGCGGCATTTTCACGATTGTGCTTGCCCCAGACGGTGAGATTGATCGACTGATCAAGTTCACTAAAAAATATCGTGCGCGCCTTTGTGCCAGACGCCGTTACGAGATCTCTGGTGCTCTCGTGTGCGACCACGATACCGTCGGGCGACATTGACGCCATAAGCTTTCTAAAGACTTCTTTGTATTCCTCTTCGTTTTTATAAAAATCAGGATGATCATATTCAACGTTAGTGAGCAATACCGCGTAGGGCTTGAGCGCCAAAATCTTTGCTTGATACTCATCACCCTCGACTACCATCCACTCGCTCGTACCCGCGCGCACTGTGCGATGCCATTCGACAAGCTCACCACCAATAACCGCTGTGGGGTCAAACCCCGCGTCTTCCAGCGCGCGTGCGAGCATAGCACTCGTCGTCGTCTTGCCATGCGTACCGGTTACCACGATCCCCTTTTTCTCGTTGAAAAGTTCTGCGAGCGCATCCGAATATGAAGCAACAGGTATACCAAGCTCGATCGCTCGAGCCACCTGCGGATGACTAGTGCCATACGCGCTCGAATAGATAACCTTGGATATATCAGCAGTAATATGCGATACATCAAACGAGACTGCTGAAATGCCAAGATTTTTTAAAATCTCGTCAGTAAAAAACTCTTCGGCCGTATCAGAGCCCAAAACCTCGTGACCCCATTCTTTATAGAGCGTAGCGATGCCAATGACACCGACTCCTTTGATACCGACAAAGAAATACTTCATATGGGCATCATACCCCAGAGTGCGTATGGCATCAAAATAGATATTTGAAAAAATCTCAAGTTTATGGTATAAAAATCGCAGACCAGAACCTACAACCCGTTTGCGTACAATCGCAAACATAAAGAAGGAGAAAAGACAGTGAACTGGATTCGAATCACAGCAATCGCAGCCCTTTTCGTGTGTCCACAGCTCGCTCGAGCCGACCTCTTCGGTGTGGCAACCACCAGCAACTTCTACAGCGACGGCACTGCCATCGAAGCGATCATGGACTGGGACGACGTCGAGCGTCAGTTCTTCGGCACTACCATCAACCCCGCCACCGACATCGGTTCAACGGGCCTGTTCGCAACAATCGATGGCAGCACCTTTCCCTTCCCGACCGACGGGTCTCTCGTCTCACAAGATCTCGATGACATCGAGCTCTTGCCGAAGATCGAGGCGACATTCTCTGGCGTGTTCTCGGCAACGCAAGCTGAGATGCGTTCAGGCAACCCCTTTGGCTTCGTCTGGCCAGTCACATCGTTCATCGAGCGTCTGGCGCAAGATATACCGACCAACATCACCTACGTGATCGATGGCATCGGCAGATGTCTTGCCGACTGTGAAGGTGTCGCTCCCGTCTTCGACATCACCATCGCGCTCAACGGATTCCAAGGCGAAACGACGCCGACGGGAACCGGCTCCCAGACCTCGACGACCACGACAGCAGAATTCTACAACGTGAACACGCAAACGACCCAATCACAAACGGTCGCCATCGAGTTCGCCGAGGTCACCGCCAGTGGCAGTACTACCGTGAGCGCGAGCGCCAACTCGACCGCAACCTTCAGCTTCGGTTTCCAAACCCTCCCCAACCCGCTCTTCCTCGACATCGTCACCAATGCCGTCGTCACCTTTCCCGCGCAAGTCTGCATCACCTACATCGATGATGACGACAACGGCATCGTCGACGGCACTACCACCAACGCCGAAGATCTTCGCCTACTCCACAATGAAGACGGCGTCTTCGTCGACCGTACCATCCTACCCGTCGACACCGCGAACAAGCGCGTATGCGCCGAGGTCATGAGCTTCTCGGAGTTCATCATGGCACAGACTGTAGTGCCAACACCCATGTCCGGCAAGCGACTTGCCCTCTCTACCAAGCTCGGCTCTCCAGACAAATCGCGACTCGCCCTCCAACTCCCCGTGGGCACGCTCTCGTGCCTCGCGGACGGAGGCGACTGCGACCCGACGCTCTACGGCGCTGCCATCGAGATTGGTGCCGCCACCTATCCCTTGCCTGCTAGCAGCTGGCACCGTATCGGCAAGCCAAATAGTGGTAAGGGATACGCCTATACCGACAAGTCGCTGGCAAACGGCCCCGTAAAAAATGCCAGCATCCGGGGTGGCATGCTGCGTGTCCAAGCACAAGGCCAGGACCTCGCCCACACACTTGGCACCAACCCCGCACCGGTTCATACCGCCCTTCTCCTTCCGCAACTCAAGCTGTGTACCACGTTCGGCGGTACCACAACCTTCAAGGCAAGTACGCGCTTCGTCGCGCGCAATGCCCCCACACCAACCTCCTGCATCCAGTAGGAGGAATGGCGACCAAGGTCGTACGCATCATGCGTACGACCTTTTTCTTTCTCTATATTTCTATAAGATACAACTATATGAAGGCTTGTTAAAGAAAAAAAATCTAAAGCTTGCGACATATCTCGCGAATATTCCCGGATACGAGCATGCATACCAAGATTCTCAATTTGATATAATTAGACTAATCCCACACTCACCATGAGAACACAGAAAATAGCTATTATACTGCCCGCCTACAACGCGGCAAAAACACTCAAACAGACCTACGACGACATACCAAAAGATTGGGCTGATGATATCATTCTTGTCGATGACGCAAGTAGCGATGATACCGTTAAAATCGCGCGCTCGCTTGGCATTCATATCATTGAGCATGAGCAAAACCTCGGTTATGGGGGCAATCAAAAAACATGCTACCGTACGGCGCTCGCGCGCGGTGCTTATATCATAGTCATGGTACACCCTGACCATCAATACGATCCTGCGAGTATCCCCCAACTTATTGAACCAATCTTGAATGGTACTGCTGATGCGGTCTTTGGCTCTCGTATGATTATACGATCACACGCACTACGTGGCGGTATGCCGTATTGGAAATTTCTTGGCAATATCGTGCTAACCAAATTTGAAAACCTTGTATTGAGATTGCGATTAACCGAGTATCACTCGGGTTTTCGCGCCTACAGTCGCAAAGCACTATCGGCTATACCCTACGAACGCAATTCAAACAATTTTGTCTTTGACACCGAAATAATCGTGCAGCTAAAACTTGCCGATATGCGCATCAAAGAAATCCCTATAGAAACATATTATTTTCCTGAAGCCTCGATGATCGGCCCTGCAGCAAGCCTCCGATATGCCGTCTCTATCTGCTGGGTCATGCTACGCTACCTTGCTGGGTCATATACCTAGATACGGCATCAACGCCTGATATACCTGCTCGCGCAGCTGACCGTCACTCTCAAGTACAATGCGCGCGTGGCGTAGGGCTTTTTCTATATCACCCTGCTGGTAGTAGATAAATGCAAGATTATTATGAATATCATGATAATCAGGATTTATCTTGAGACCCTCCAACCATACCTCCTCAGCTTTTTGCATGTTTCCTTCAAAATAATAAACCGCCCCAAGATTGAGATATGCCTTTATATATGAAGCATTGATCGCCAACTCATTCTCAAAAGAAGACCTTGCCTCGTCATACATTTTTTTCTGAAAATAGATCATGCCCAAATTATAATGATGCTCAGAACCGGCATCATTGAGTGCAATGGCTCGCTTAAACTCTTCTTCCGCACGTAGAAGGTCTTGGGCGATATAATAATATGCTCCCAAACCATTATGCGCGGCGCTTGCATGTGGAGAAGTCTCGATGGCGTTATGCCAAAAATGCTCCGCATCACGATATGCTCTTGCATGATAAAAATTGATACCACACAAAACCAGTAGCAATACTGACAAAAAAACCGGTGCCCACAATCTGAGCGCTTGCGTTGATATCTTAGGCAAAAAAGATACCTGCGAGATAAACAATATAATACCTAAAAAAGGTATATATGCCCGGTGTTCCGCGAAGTCAACCTTGAGTACCGGTTGAGTGTTTACAAGACCCGGAATAATAAAAACAACAAACCACAAAAGACCAAAAGCCATTACTCGCCTACCTCGTGGAGTTGAGACGGCAAACCCAGCCATCAAAACAAGTAAGATAAGAAAACCAGGAAGGACTGATAAATCTTGCCTGATCGGATACACGGATAATCGAAATGGTAAAAATATCTTTTCGATATACGAAAGCGCCCCCGGAGCATTCATGATAATAGCACCGAGCGCACCTGATGGCGAGATTACTTGATTGTCTTCAAACATAGCGTTCTGACGCGCCAAGAACCAAACGCCGAGTGATACTGCCCAACAAGCGATAAGCGCCATTCTGCGCCAATCAATCTTAAATACGCGCTCTTTGGTAAGACATGCGACATACAAAACACATATCAACGGCAATACAAAAGCAGTCTCCTTCGTAAATAGTGCAAACAAGAAAAATGCTTGATGCGCCACAAAGTAAGCAATCTTTTTATCTCTCCAAAATCCTATAAAAAAGAGTAGTGAGGCAAAAACGCCTATCGCGAGAAGTGCATCATTGCGCCCTGGAATCCATGCGGTAACCGCAAGCGCCATCGGATGGACAAGAAAAATGATCGCGAACGCAAACGATGTCTGGCGCGAGAGCGCAAACGCGCATAAAAGCACAAACAAAAGCTCTACCGCAATAATATGCAATAGTACATTAGTGAGGTGATAGATAAACGGCTCGACACCACCCAGCGTATAATTCGCTATAAACGAGAGCGTAAGTACGGGACGATAAAAACCAAATCCTCCGGGCGAGATAGTAGGCGGCCCACCAACATCATATCTAAAACTATCAATGATACTTGATGGCCTACCGAGGAAAGCGGCGTTATCGACAATCAATGAGGTGTCATCAAGATAGGTATAACCAAAGAAAAGTGTTTGCCCATAAAGCAAAAACCCTACGATGGCGATTATCGCAAATGGTATATAGGGTTTTGCTATAAAATCAAATTTCATGTGAGCGGAGGTTCATTAATCACGGGTGGCGCAGGTTCTTGGGTGATACCTCCAAGACCATCATCGACCGGAGGCTCTTCTGCTGGTGGAGGTGTTTCTTCTGGTGCCGGCGGAGGTGGTATATCAGGTGCTGGCGGTGTTTCATCTGGTGGAGGCGGAGGAGGATTTTCCGCGGGTGGTGGAGGTGGTGGGTTTTGTAACGCATTATCAATACAAGATCCCGCTACCGTTGTCACGCTACCGTTGATCACCTTAATACAATATGGCGCGCCGTTTGTTTCGTCAAAAAGTGTCACGCCACTCGGCCCACCTGACTCGCCTACTCGCAATTCTTTTGTTTTAACGCTATCTGCCTCGATTGATTTTACAATCATATTGCCATCTTCATCGATAGACCATTTGCCTGATGCTGACGAAATCGCCTTTATATTCTCAACACTCTTACCTCCCATATCGAGTACATACGCCGTCTTTACGCGCCCCGTATCAAAATCAATCACCCATGGCTCGGTACTTGATGCGGAGGCAAATTGAGCATCAAGATGATTCCATCCTAGCTGCACAAAAGTCAATATTTTATCTACGTTCACCTCTCGAGTCTCTGATACTCCATTTTCTTCGTTGTAGTACGTATATGTCGTGGTAGTACCCGTAGTCCCATCAAACGGGCGTAACGCCACACCTACGTACGGCCCTTCCTTGGTCGCCTTCATGCCTACACCGGGTATTGACGATGACGTGATACGATCACCTGCTGCGATCGGACCATTTTCCGTAGATACCTTTGTCATAATGTGCCCCAAAAGACCTACGTTTGCGTAGGGCGTCATGTCAAAGTTTGGCGTATCGGCATAATTTGGATCGTTATAGTTTGTGCCACGATTGGGATTTGTCACAACGCCGAGAAGCGCGCGCTCATATGGTGATACTGATTTTTTGACGCCACCATGATCAGACATATTTGCTGGCGGGGCTTCTGTAGAGACTGACATAATATCGCCCTCTTGGGCATTCTCATTGCCCTGATAGAAGAACTCTGAATAGTCAGCTGTGTTGGTGTTTGATCCAAATTTGAATGTAACACCTCTCGATTGTACCCAAAGGCGACCATGGGTGTTGCCCACGCCAATACTACCAACCGCGATAGCACCGTCACCATTCAAAGTAGGTATCGCATTGTGTTCGTTGAGAATCAACCCCGCAATAGTAGAGGTGCCCGCGCCGTAAATCTTTCCGTTGCCGGACCGCCCTGGCACGCTACCAAAACTGATATTGCCATCACTTGTTGTCGCATCACCTATACCGAGACCTCCTGAGATATAGACATCCGCTGTAGCATTATTTGGCCCACCAACCGAGAGGGCTCCCTGGCCAGCAAGCGCGGGTGAGCTAGTGCCGGTACCCACCCTCCCATTTGAATACACATAAAAATTATTTCCCACCACAAAATCACCATTACTGGTCGTGGCATTGCCCACACCGAGACCTCCTGCGATATAGGTATCAACCCCTATACCAAACCCGCCGGCCGTACCCTCTGTGAGCGCGGGCGTAGAAGTACCAATACCGACCACAACACCTAAGTGAGTTCCGTAAAGTTGGGAACCGACAAAAAAGTTAGAAGAATAAGCAGAACCTTTAGTCTCTATACTCAAAAGATTACATTTTGTAGCTGAAAACCCTCGGTCTTTGCACTCAAGACCTATATGAAGACCTGTGTTGAGAGGTATTGCAATGTTGTCAGGTGATTTGTAATCAGCGCCGGGCGCATGACCAATCTGTACGAGTGTGGTGGTGGCACTATACCCAATCGTAGTAGTAGCGATAGAAAAGATATTGTGTGGATTGACAGCATAATTGTTACCAATCGAGAAAAGCGCATTGGGACTTGAGGTGCCGATGCCAACCCTGCCATTTTGATACACATACAAATCATCACCTACTACAAAATCACCATTACTGGTCGTGGCATTGCCAACGCCAAGACCACCCGAGACGTAGAGATCGGCGAGCGCATTGCTCGGCCCGCCAATTGAGAGATCTCCTGCACCTGTAAGTGTGGGCGAGCTCGTACCCGTACCCACATAGTCATCCACGGTATCAGAGAGATACACAATATTGCCCGAAGTTGTCCACGGTGATGACCCCGCGCCCGCGTCGCCAGTAGGGTTGCAATATATAGCTCCTAGCGAATCTGTCTCGAGTAGTCCGGTCCCCGTACATGCGCCAAGGTTTGTCTGGAAGGCATCGGCATATACACCGCCAGTAAAAGTAGATGTCGCTGAGCCCTTCACTTTGAGAATACCACCGATGTAGGCAAGACCTGAGGTCTCAAGGATGCCATCAGTGGTGGTGGCGTTGCCGACGCCGAGGCCGCCGGAGACAAATAAGTCAGAGGAAGCGCCATTTCTACCAATAGCAACATCACCGGGGTTGAGAAAGAGCCCGGTGGGCGCTGAGGTACCAAAGCCGATGACACCTTTTTGAGTGACAAAAATAGATGGTGTTGAAGTACCGTTGTCACCTACGACAAATACTGGCTTGAGGCGACCTTGGCCTGAGAGCTGATCTACCGACAATCCTCCCCAAATAGAAGTGGTCGCGAGTCCAAGATTCCCTGAAGAATCAAGACGCATTCGCTCGTTTAATAACCCGTCAGTAGCAAATCGAATATCGTCTGATAGACCAGCCGCGATTGTCAGACCCGCACCAACGTCACCTACCGTAAGTAAACCTCTATTTGCCAGATCCGTATTGGAATAATTGCTTCCGGTTACGCCTAATGTTACATTGGTGCCTATATTATTCTGCGCTGCTATTGCAGCAGCTGCAGACGTCCCACCACTAAAGTTTGAAAGTATTAAAGCTCCATCGCCATTTTCATTAATTTCTATTTCAATATTTTCTCGCGGAGATGAGGTACCGACTCCAATTTTACCATTAGAGTAAACAAAAAAGTCGTCACCAACTTGAAACCCACCATCACTGGTCGTCGCATTACCTACTCCCAAACCTCCTGAGATATATGCATCGGCTGTAGAGTTGTCTCCGCCACCAAGGGCGAAATCTGCAAGCGGTTGGGTGGTAGTACCGCCAAGGAAGTAATCGCCCGATACATACAGATTCCCTGCGATACTTGAAGATGCGCTGGAGACAAAGCCATCATCAAAGCGGAAGGCAAGATTGTCTGCGGTTGATGATGCAGTGAAATATTTGGTGCCGGAGAACGATTGATAGACAAGATTTGGGTTTGATGAACCGCCACCTACATCGTCAACGCTACAAACAAAGCCTCCATTGGCATCGGTCGCTACCACATCACAACTGTTGAGATCTGCCACACGGAGTCCGCCACCTGATGAAGCAATATAGAGACCACCTGAGATGGTTGAGGTAGCAGTACCTTTGATCTTGGCGATACCGCCGATGTAGGCAAGACCTGAGGTCTCAAGGATTCCATCAGTGGCAGTCGCGTTACCTACACCGAGACCACCGGAGAGATATGTATCGAGTGTAGTGCCCAAGTATCCGCCGACCACAAACCCGCCGCGCGCCGTTCCATCTTGATCAAAAACTCCTTTGCTTGTTGTAGCGATCTGTACAATATTATTTATAAGCGAATCTTGTAAAGCTGAAAATAGCGGCACGTTGCCGACTTCAAGCGCCATCGAAACACAGTTAGAGCCAATTGGGACGAGCTGACAGGTAATATTTGACCCGATACCAATACCTTGAAACTCGGAGCCTGACTCCTCACGCGTGTAGTTGCCCACCAATTTATTCCCCACATGAAAGAGTGCGGTGGTCGAGGCATGATTTGGGGTACTTGTACTAATAACGACATGACCATTGTTTGTTACGGTAAAGAGTGAATTTGATTGATTGGCAGACCCACGCACTTCAAGTGCACCATCAGCAGTTGTTGCATTGCCTACACCCAATCCTCCCGAGATATATACATCGCTATGTGTACCTGCCGCACCTCCAAATGAAGTATCTCCAACGCCCGCAAGAATTGGCGTAGAAGTACCGCCAATACCAACTCTACCGCCATCGAGCACCGTCAACACCTGTGAACCTTCGTCAAAAAGATTAAAGATATCACCGGTACCGGCTTGATAGACAGAGAGTTGGCCATCAAATGCCCCGCCGCCATCGCCTATTTCCATCTGGCCGTTAGCTACATTGAAACGAGTGATAGCGTTTGAGTTCAAAGTGCCTGTATCGTTGATACCAAAAATTTTCAAAACATTTTGATCTTGCTGTATTGCGCTAGCGCGCTGCCCTGCCGTTGCTAAATTATTTGTATCGACAAGAAACATTGTCGGCGTCAGTGACTCAATAATGAAACGCGATGAACTATCCCCGGTACCCTTGCCAACAACAAGATTGGTTCCTGCGAGAACATTTTTTAAAATTCTTGATGGTGTTGTAGTGCCAAGACCTACGTTGCCATGACCATCTATATAGAGAAACGGAGCGCTCGTACCGGTATCACCGACTGCAAGAAGTGGTCCTACCCCCTGTTGCTCGATAGTAAGCGATGCGCCCTTCCATGGTGTTGTAGTGCCGCCGAAAAGGCCGGACGCATATCCCAAAATATTCCCCGTCGCCTGCACCGTTGATGAGGCATATATGGAGGAGCCGGTGGTGGTAGCAAAGATATCTCCCATCGAGTAGAGCGTGTCATCGAGCGTGAAGGTGGTGCCCGAGAGACCAAGGTTTTTGCCTGCACTGTAGGTGGTGTCGGCATCAGTACCACAGATGATTGATCCATTGGCATCAGTCTCGAGTGCCGCAGTACATGATTCAAGATTGATATCGATACCTCCTGTAGAGATGACGAGACCTCCTCCAAAGGTTGAGGTGCCCGTCACTTGTGATGCATTGAGTACTCCACCCGAAAGAGTAAGCCCGTCGCTGGAGGCAAGTCCTCCGGTACCAACCGAGATACCTGAGAGAAACGTTGAGGTAGCATTGTCGTTTTTCCATGCAAGGGTTGAGGTTGAGACCCATCCAGGAATACCTCCCGTGGTCATGGAGAGAATGGTGCCTCGGGTGCCTGCGGCAAGTCGTGCGAGTGTGCCTGAGGTATCTGATGAGTAAAGCGTGTCACCTACACCGGTGAGGGTGGTGTAGTTGACGGTACCCGTGAGATGGAGTGCGTCGGATATAGATGAAGAGGCGCCGGAAGAGATGAAGCCGCCTGAGAATTGGATGATGGACGTGGTGGCGTTGATGTTTTGTCCGGTGGTGTGGGTCCAGGCAAAGGGTGAGCCGCTGTTGGCATCCACTCCACAGATGATCGCACCTGACGAGTCGGTATCGAGGGAATCACAGGAAGGAAGATTTGTCTGGAAAGCGTTCGCATAGATGCCGCCGACATATGTTGAGGTTGCAGATCCACGAGAGATGATGCGGCCTCCTACATATATATTGTCCGATGATTCGATGATGCCATCAGCGGTTGTTGCATTGCCTACACCAAGACCACCCGAGATATATGCATCAGCGGTTGCTGATCCTGCCCCACCAATGGCAAGAGCGGCAAGAGGTTGAGTGGTAGTACCGCCTCCAAAGAGGTTTGAGTAACCAATGAGCGTTGGTGCCTGCACCGTTGATGAGGCATATATGGAGGAGCCGGTG
>Ga0207952_1000049_pt1 | contig 151071 bp, 128 predicted proteins | sample SubbioR12Aug_8Ca_FD_184831 | JGI IMG/M metagenome (GOLD analysis project Ga0207952, IMG submission 184831) | Serpentinite rock and fluid subsurface biosphere microbial communities from McLaughlin Reserve, California, USA - CR12Aug_8Ca (SPAdes) | ecosystem: Environmental > Terrestrial > Deep...
AAAGTCCACCCAGTAAAAACAAAACACTAAAAATTAAGAGTTTTGTCAACTTGGCTTTGCTTAATGAAATTTCAATTCTATTATTATCTGTCATATTAGTGTTGGTCTTTTAAAATTGCTTGCAACGCATATATTTATGTTATTATACGTTTCTTGTTATAAAAATTATTATTAAAAACCAATTGATTAGCATTATACATTTTGTATTGTTGTAACGCCAATACAAATTCAGTTATACATTCTGTATTGTTCATTAAAGCTTGAGTTTTCCTTTCAAATATAAATCGTCTAAAGGACTTATTATATTCACTAACTGTTTTTTACTTACATGTAAATATCGTTCTGTTGTTTTAATATTAAAATGTCCTAACAAATCTTTTATATATCTAATATCGGTTCCTTTCTCTAATAAATGTGTGGCAAAACTGTGTCTTAAACTATGTACTCCTAGTTCTTTTGTTATACCTGCCTTTCTTTTAGCATTGCTAAAAATTTGTTGAATTGTTCTGGTAGGATAGGCTTCTCCTGTTTGATCACTTTCAAATAAAAACTTCTTTGGTTTGGGTTTGTTTGTCTTTATGTAATCTCTTAAAATATCGAGCAAGATAGGACTCAATGCCACATATCTATCTTTCTTTCCCTTGGCATTTGCAATCAACATCTGCATTCTTCCACTATCAATATGTTGTAATTGTAAAGCTGCTATTTCACTTACTCTCAACCCTGCACTATAAGCTGTAAATAACATGGCTTTGTGTTTTTTATTTTCTAGTGCCTGAAACAATTTGCTGAGTTCATCTTCACTTAAAATTTTAGGAAGTATTAATCTTTTTTTTGGTCTTGGAATATCGAAGAAAAATTTATTTCTTTTTAATACTTGTTCATAATAAAACTTTAATGCATTCATTCTACTATGTATCGTATTCTCACTTAATTGTAGTTCATCATGACAATAAAATAAATAATTTTTTACTCTATCTGTTGTTAGTTCATCTGCCTTTACTGTTTTTAAGCTTTGTAAAAAAATTGCAAATTCATTTTTATATGTATTCAATGTTGATTTGCTGTAACCCTTTAGAATTAAGGTTTTGAGATAGATGGATAATTGTTTTTTATTATAATCATTAATCTTTGTGTAATGATTAATTTTAATTTCTTGTTCTTGTTGATTGGTTGATAACTTTAGTTTAGATGTATCAATATTTGCTTTACCTTTTAATGCTTCTACTACAGATTGAAATTGTTTAATATTTTTTGGAAGTATCCATGCTTTTCGTGAGGCACTAAATTTTACAAATGAAAATTCACGAATTATTTGATTGATGGTATTGTTATAATCGAACTTAAGTTCTATGTAATCTTTATTCTTGTGTATAATATGTGAGCAGCTAATGTTCATAGGGCTTTTAATGCTCCGCCACATAAGTCACAGCTTAAACTGTTATAACTTAGGCATTTGTCTAAAAAATAAATTTAAGTAAAATTTTAATTCCTGAATCTTTTCGAGGAATATTTTTTTATCGAAATAAAGTTTAGCAATTTGTTGATTTATACAAATTGTAAATTGATTATATTTTCTGCTAGAATTTTTATGTTCAAAGATTTTTTTGGTAAACCTAAAGCTACTATAGATTTTGAATGTATAATGCTTATAGGAATTATTAAAATATTCAATAAAAAACACAAAAGATTTTGGGCTTTATCTACTGTAAACTGTAAAGATGAAATTGTAATTTGACTTATTACTTGTTCCTTCTTTTAATTCATTATTACTTCAATTTTCTTGTTCTGTTTTTACTTTATTAGTCATTAAACCAATCATCATAATTAATGCGGTTAAAATAATGACTTGAATTATGAGTGGTCTGTTTACAAGTGATATGGTTTGTGCTGGTACAATAGATATAAAAAGTAAAATAGTTATTAAACCCCTTGGAGCAACAAATAATAAAGGATTTAAGGGTAACTTAGATAACTTAAGTTGAATAACTCTAAAAATGAAAATTAAAACAACAATTAGTAAAGCCCAAAGTAAAGTATCTGTATTTAATACCTCAGTTGTTTCTATGAGGTAACCAAAAAGTAGAAAGAATAAAGCTCTTACTAAGAATGCTCCTTCTATGGTAAGTTCTTTAAACTTATTTACTTCTTTATTCAACTCTTCTGGTTTTAGTTTCTTTATCCATTTAAACTGCTTTAATTCGTTAATATTTCCTATAGATAAACCAAAAAGTAAAATAAAAATAAGACCAGGTAAATGATAAATTTTCGACACTTCATAAATGAGCACAACTAGAAGAATTATAGGAACAAACTTTATGTGATGTTCAATTTTATTGAGTAAAAATGAAAGCCCTATAGTAGCAATAAAAGATACAATGGTTATAATTAAAAGTTGTAAGCTAAATATCCAAAACGAATGAGCATTTATAATTTCATTTAGAGTAAGAAAGTTGAAAATTAATACACCTAAAATATCTGATAGACTGCTTTCATAAATTACAAACTCCTTATACTTTTTTGAAAGGTTTCTTACACTGGGTATTGCAATAGCACTACTAATAACACAGAATGGTATTGCGTTTGTTAAACTGTCTTTTAGTCCAAAATTTCCGAAATACCTAAAAGCAAAAGCAAGTATAAATGCTAGTGCAAGCATAGAAAGAAGGGCTCCTAAAAAAGATTTTTTAATTAATCCAAGTTTCGATTTATTAAATTCAAGTTCTAATGAACCTTCTAGCACAATTAGAATTAGTCCAATAGTTCCTAAAACTGGTAGCACAGCAGAAAAATTAGGAAGTTTAATATGTAGAAATACTGTTAATTGTTTAACAGCCCAGCCTAACAACAATAACAAAATAACTGAAGGCACTTTTGTTTTTGAAGATGTTAAATCAAAAATATATGCAATAAGTAAAAGTATGCAAAATGTTATGGTTATGGCTATTGTCATTACTCTTAAAGTATATTTAAATTATGTATAAACTCTTTTACTTTTTATAGAAATACAATTTTTGTATTTCTGTTTGTGAATAGAAGATAACCTTCTATTTTTTAAGCCTAATATAAAATTTATAATTGAAAATAAGAAGTTAAGCTGATAATAAAATAAAGAACAACAATTAATGTATTTTTTTACTTTTATGAGAATGAATATTTCTTGTAATCTTTTCAAATAATAAGATTAGCTTTTTTTCTATTATCATCTATTTATGTAGTTAAAGTAGTATTGCTGAAGAGGAATTTTAATTTCATTTACTTTATTCTGCTCTTAAAATTTTTTCCATTTTTCTTCCTTTGGCCAATTCATCTACTAACTTATCTAAATATCTAACTTGTTGGGTTAAAGTATTATCAATTTCTTCAATTCTATAACCACAAATTACACCTTTAATAAGGTGTGCATTGGGATGTATTGTTGCTTTTTTAAAAAAGGTTTCAAACGTGGCTTTCTCTTCAATCAACTTCTGTAATTTATTTTCATCAAAACCAGTTAGCCATTCAATTACTTGGTGTAATTCTGCTTTTGTTCTGCCCTTGCTTTCAACTTTAGTTATGTAGTGTGGGTAAACTGATGCAAAGGTTAATTTGGCTATACGTTCATTATGTTCTTTAGTTACTTTCATATTAAAATATTTTATTTAATTATTGTGTAGCTTCTTTAATCAGTTGGTTGAGTATTTGTAAATCAACATCTGATAATTTATTTATATAAAGACAACCTACGCCTGTTTTATGTTTTCCAAGCTTACTAAGTATTTCTGCTTGTTTCTTAATATCCATCATTAGATATAATGAAAGATTTGCTTTACGAGGAGAAAATCCTATTTTAAGCCATTCTACTTCTCTGCCAGTAGCAGGACTTTTATAAATTTTATTTCCAAAACCTATGAGCGATTTGCCCCACATTTTAGGTTCTTCTCCACTGGCTTTTTTCATCATTTCTAAAAGAGTGAAAGAGTCTTTTCTTTTTTGCTCATCTTCTACAGCTAGAATAAAATTCTCGACACTTGCAGTTGTTTGTTTGGTTTTTATTTCAACTCTCCTCGATTTTATTTCTTTCATTAATTAATAGTTTAGAAAGTAATATTTACAAATGGAATTATGGGTCCAGTGTATATACTTTGACTCTCTTTGTATAATACATTGTATTTAGCACCTAATGCAATTGTATTTGTAATATTTATGCCAGCTCCAAAAAATAATGCAGTATCCCAAAAATTATTTATTGCATTTGTTATTTTATCTTTTGTTGAAACCCTGAGCTGTACAAACTCTAAAGTAGTCATTATTTTGTTACTAAGATTATATTGCAGCAATGCATTAGCACCAATAGTGGTTGTAGTTTGAAAATTCTTTATAGATAAATAATTGAATTGAAGACCTGCTCCCAAACTCATTTTATTTGTAATAGGAAAAATGATGTTGGGCGATACATTCAAATTTGTTCCTCCTACAAAATTGAGCCCAAAACCACAACCAAACTTTGCCTTTTTAGCTGATGAAATATTTGAGGTGTCTTGTTTAGTGTTTTCTATACTTTTATTTTGTTCTTGCGATTGTAACTCTTGATTGACTATTAATGTGGATACTATTAATAATAAAATAACTTTTATTTTTTTCATGTTCAGTGTGGTTTTGGTTTATTCCTTTATTGGAGTATTAAAATTAAATGTTTTATTATGATCTTAAAATATAAACCCAATCTAATTTAGATTGGGTTTATATTTTGTATTGATAAAGATTTTAAGCTAAATCTAAATTCATTACTTTATTCCACGCTGCAATAAAGTCTTTCACGAATTTTTCTTTTGAATCGCTCGATGCATAAATTTCTGCAATAGCTCTAAGTTCTGAATTAGAACCAAAGATTAAATCGGCACGAGTGGCTGTCCATTTTGGCTCAGCAGTTGTTCTGTTTGAACCTACAAAGATTTCGCCTTTATCATTTGTTGCCTTCCAAGTTATGTTAAGGTCTAATAAATTAACAAAAAAATCATTAGTAAGTGTTTCAGGTTGCTGTGTTAACACGCCATATTTTGAACCATCATAATTGGCATTCAAAGCTCTCATACCACCTACTAAAACAGTCATTTCAGGTGCAGTTAAAGAAAGTAATTGTGCTTTATCTATCAACATTTCTTCAGTGACTAAAGTACAGTTTGCATTTTTATAGTTTCTAAATCCATCGGCTTTTGGTTCTAATACTTTGAAAGATTCAACATCTGTTTGTTCTGCTGTTGCATCTCCTCTTCCTGGGGTAAAAGGAACTGAAACATTATGCCCAGCTGCATTTGCTGCTTTTTCAATGGCAACACATCCACCTAAAATAATTAAGTCGGCTATTGAAACTTGTTGTGTTGCATTATTAAATTCTTTTTGTATGCCTTCTAAAACTGATAGCACATTTTTTAATTGTGTTGGGTTATTAGCTTCCCAATTAATTTGCGGTTCAAGACGAATACGAGCACCATTTGCTCCTCCACGTTTATCTGAATTTCTAAATGTAGAAGCAGAAGCCCAAGCAGTTGAAACTAGTTGAGCCACTGTTAAACCACTTGAAAGAATTTTGGTTTTCAATAATTCAATATCAGCTTTAGTTAAATTATATGCTGGTGCTGTTACTGGATCTTGCCATATTAAAACTTCTTTTGGAACTTCTTCTCCTAAGTAGCGATTAATTGGCCCCATATCTCTGTGGGTTAACTTGTACCAAGCTCTTGCAAAAGCATCGGCAAATTCATCGAAGTTTTCATAAAATCTTCGAGATATTTTTTCATAAACTGGATCCATTTTTAAAGCCAAATCTGCTGTAGTCATAATGGGTGCATGACGTTTATTTTTATCGTGTGCATCTTCAACTAAAGTTGCAGCACTTTCATCTGTAGGTATCCATTGATGAGCACCTGCAGGACTTTTAGTGAGTTTCCAATCGTATTTAAATAAGGTTTCAAAATAGCCATTATCCCATGTTGTAGGGTTTGGTTTCCAAGCTCCTTCAATACCACTAGTTATGGCATCACCTGCTTTACCAGATCCAAAACTATTTTTCCAGCCCATGCCCATTTCTTCAATTGCTGCTCCTTCGGGCTCAGCACCTACATGCGTTTCACTTGCTGCTCCATGTGCTTTACCAAAGGTGTGACCACCAGCAACTAATGCAACAGTTTCTTCATCATTCATGGCCATACGTGCAAATGTTTCTCTAATATCTTTTGCTGAAGCTAAGGGGTCTGGATTGCCATTAGGACCTTGTGGATTTACATAAATTAAACCCATTTGTACAGCAGCTAATGGATTGTCTAATTCTCTTTCGCCCTTATATCTTTTATCGCCTAACCATTCCATTTCAATACCCCAATTAATATCTTGTTCTGGTTCGTATATATCTACTCTACCACCACCAAAACCAAAGGTTTTAAAACCCATAGATTCTAATGCACAGTTACCTGCAAGAATCATTAAATCTGCCCAAGATATTTTATTGCCATATTTCTGTTTTATAGGCCAAAGTAAAAAACGAGCTTTATCTAAGTTTCCATTATCTGGCCAAGAGTTTACAGGTGCAAAACGTTGATTACCTGTGCTAGCACCACCACGACCATCTGAAATTCTATAAGTTCCTGCACTATGCCATGCCATACGAATAAATAAAGGTCCATAATGTCCATAATCTGCAGGCCACCAATCTTGCGATGTAGTCATTAGTTCAACAATATCTTTTTTAATGGCTTTTAAATCGAGCTTTTTAAATTCTTCTGCGTAGTTAAAATCTTTATCTAATGGATTAGATAAGTTAGAGTGTTGACGCAGTATACCTAAGTTTAAACGATTGGGCCACCAGTCTTTATTGGATGTGCCTGTACCTGCAGTTTGTTTCATTTGTCCGTTGTGGAAAGGACATTTACTAATGTCTGAATTACTCATTTGATGTATTATTTATTTTTTAAATTTTCCGGTGATTTGAAGTTTAATATCTTGGATGTTGAAATTTTTTATTTTATGAGTTTGAAAATAATTTGTAATCATCTCTGTTAACTTATCGTCTTCAAAATCTTCTATACGATCTGTTTCTGCACAATATAAATGATGATGGTTTTTGGTGAAAGCATCGTAACGCATGATATCTTTTTCAGTTTTCACTTTTTTTAGTAAGCCGTTTTCAACAAAAGTGTCTAACACTTTGTATACAGTGCCTACAGAAATATTGGGATAGTTGGCTTTTACATAGTCAATTATATTTTCAGCAGTTGGATGATTATTGAGTTTTACAATAGCTTCATAAATAGCTGAACGTTGGGGCGTTACTTTAAGTCCTTTTTCTTTTAATTGATGGATGAATGTTTGAATCATGAATAGATTGTAGATGATAATTGTTCTGCAAAGATAATGATTCTCGTTTAGAAATTTATTTATATTTCAATCATATAAAAACAAAAGATGATAAATTTACTCTTCCTCCTCAGTGTTTTTCATTTTCATGAGTAAGGTATAAGCACCTTTGATTACAAAATTATCTCTTACATATTTTTCATCTATTTCTATGGCAGTATATCCATGTTCACTATCTAATGTTTCAATTGGTACCATTTCAAATTGGTTATTGGGTTGGCTAATGAATACATATTGTTGATTCTGGTATCTTACAATAGCATCACTTGGTAATACATTATGTTTATTTGATTGTATTTCAATTTCAGCATTCATAAACATTCCGGGTAACAAGCTTTTATCATATTGGTCAAAATGACAATGCACTTCTGCACTTCTTTCTTTATTCAAATTTTTACTAATTAAAATAATATCGCATTGATATTTTTTGTTGGGCTTATTGTTGTTGTAAGCAATGAGCTTTTGTCCAATAAATAGTTTATCTACATCTTTTTCAAAAATATTTAATGCTAAATGAATATCTGTTGGATTCACTAATTCGAACAACACATCTGCCGGATTTACATACTTGCCAATATTTACATTTACTGCAGAAACAAACCCATTAATAGGAGAGTAAATGTTTATGCTTCTGGAAATATGATTGACATCAATTTTATTAGGGTTCAGTCCAATTAATCTAAGTTTCTCTTCTAAAGATTTTATTAAAATTAATTGTGTTTGATAGTTCGATTTTGTTTGTTCAAAAATTTTGTCGCTAGTGGCTTTGCCAATATTTAATTCTTTTTGTCGGTTATATTCACTTTCAATAAAGTTAAATTGAGCTTTGGCTGTTAAATAATCTTGTTGTAGTTGAATGTATTGCTGGTCTTCCATTACACCCAAAATCTCTCCTTTATTAACGTGCATGCCTTGTAATAGTTTACTTGATTTTAAGTATCCACCTAAAGGCACACTAATAGAAACAATGTTCTGAGGTGGTACATCTATTTTTCCATTAACTTTTAAAATAGATGAAATTGATTTGGATGTTATTTTACCCAATTCAATTCCTGCATTTTTTAACTGTGCATCTGTAAGTGTTACAATGTTTTCGATTGAATTGGTATCAACATTATTATTTTCTGTTTTTGTGTCTTTGCAAGACAATAAGAAGAAACAACTACAGATGATTAAAATATTTTTCATATAATCAAAATTATTTATTGATGAATGTATTGATTTGTATAATGGTTGTGTTCAAGTTTTTTATTGCCTCTAAATAGTCATTTTGAATCGTTACTGATTGATTCATTAATTGTATCCATTCTAAGTAATTAATATCTCCACTTGTAAATTGTTTAGTAGCTGTTTTAGTTATTGTATTTGCAATGTTGAGTGAATGAGTCTCCATATAAGAAACAATTTTTAGTTGTTTTTGGTAGGTAGCCAGATTGCTTTTAAATTGTATGTCTATTTGTTTTTGCTGAGCTTCATATTCATTATTTACAATGGTTTCATTTAATTTAAACGCATTAATTTTTGCTTTTTGTGCAGTATTAAAAATTGGAATGCCTAAGCCGATTTGTATAGATTGAAATTTTGGTGTGCTATTATATACTTTATCATCAGCACCTGTACCTCTCATAGACATAATATTGTAGCCCAAAGTAATTTCTGGTAAAAGTTTTAGTTGTTCCATTTGTGTTTGAGCTAATGCAACTTGTTGTTGTTGTTTTAAATATTGAAGTAAAGGATGATTTGCAATTAATTTTTCTTCAGAATATTCAATGTTTAGTTTTAGACTTGGCTCTACTGGAACAAATTCTGATGTGCTATTTAATAAAAGGTGAAACTGTAATTGTAAGAGTTCATAGTCTTGCTGTAGTTGTAGTAGTTGTAAAGCAATCTGACTTTTTTGATTTTCTGCTGTTGCTTTTTCTAAAATGTTGGTTTCTCCTTTATCGAATCGTAAACTTGCTACTCGTAAAAATTCAAGATATAAACTATCTTGTTGTAATAGCACTTTCTTTTTTTCTTTTAGAAATAAAAGCTCATAAAAAATTTGAGTGAGCTGCTGTTTTAGTTGTTGTTCTTTTAATCCAACTTCAAGCACACTGCTTTTAAACTCTTCTGTTAATAAAGATTTTTGACCATTGTAAACTTTAGGCAAACTGAGTGTTTGAGCAATGCCAATTTTACTATCAATAAAGAAACTATTAAACTGGCCCAATTCAGTTGAAACATTAGTTGAAGGAATGTTTTTAGCAGTAGCAATTAATTTTTCGTGATAAATGGATTTTAGTCGTTCATTTTTTAGATGCAAATTGTTTTTAAGGGCAGTGTCCAAAGCTGCTTTAAGTGTAATTGGTTGTTGTGCAATTGAAAGATTGTTATTACCCAATATTACAATACATATTAACAAACTTTTTACAGGGTTTGTAATTTTAGTTGATAAGCTTTTTTGAAACATAATATATAAAATTGGTAATACAAATAAGGTTAATAAAGTGGCTACTAATAAACCTCCAATAACTACAGTTGCTAATGGTCGTTGTACTTCTGCACCTTCTCCATTACTTAATGCCATTGGTAAAAAACCAAGAGAGGCAACTAAAGCAGTCATGAGAACAGGTCTTAGTCTGTTTGCAGTACCCTTAATTACTACTTCTTTTAATGAAAAAATATTTTCTTTTTTTAATGCATTAAATTCTGCTAATAATACAATTCCATTTAAAACAGCAACACCAAATAATGCAATAAATCCTATTCCTGCCGAAATGCTAAAAGGCATTCCTCTTAAGGCCAATGCAATTATGCCACCTATTGCAGACAGTGGGATAGCTGTAAAAATTAATAAACTCTGTTGAATTGAATTGAAAGCAAAATATAGCATGATGAATATGAGCATTAGAGAAACCGGAACAGCAATGCTTAATCTTTTCTTTGCAGTTTCAAGGTTTTCGAAAGCACCACCATAAGTAATATAATAACCTGGCGGAAGTTTTATTTGATGATTCACTTTTTCTTCTAGCTCATTTACTATACTTTGAACATCTCTTCCACGAGCATTAAAACCTACAATAATTCTTCGTTGTGCTTGTTCTCTTTGAATTTGACTTGGTCCTTCTATTAATTCTACAGTAGCCACATTAGAAAGAGGTATTTGTGTGCCTTGTGCAGTTGATATTAATAAATTTTGAACATCTTCTAAATTACTTCTTTTGTCTTTTAATAATCTTACAACTACGTCAAATCTTTTTTCGTCTTCATAAATGGTTCCACATACATTTCCTGCAAATGCAGTATTAATAGTTTTATTTATTGCAGCAATGTTTAAGCCATATTGAGATAGGTTAGATCTATTATAACTTATAACAATTTGAGGCATTCCGGTTACTGATTCAACATATAATGCACTACTGCCTTTTACGGTATTGCAAATATTTCCTAAACGTTGAGCATACTTTGAGAGTGTGTCAAGGTTTTCACCAAAAATTTTGCACACTACATCTTGCCTTGCTCCAGAAATTAATTCATTAAAACGCATGGCAACAGGATATTGAAACCCAAAAGTAACACCTGGTACTGCTTCTAATTCGTTCATCATTTTTTCTTCGAGTTCTTCATAGGTTGATGCTGATGTCCATTCACTTCTATCTTTCAAAATAATCATCATATCAGTAGCTTCTAAAGGCATAGGGTCTGTAGGTACTTCACTACTTCCAGTTTTGCCAATTACTTTTTCTACCTCAGGAAATTTTGATAAAATAATTTTCGATGCTTTAGAAACTGCATCAATAGAAGTATTTAGATTACTTCCTGGCAATACTCTTGTTTCCACTGCATAATCACCTTCTGGAAGCGAGGGCAAGAATTCTCCTCCTAATTGAAATAAAATAAATATTGATGTTGTAAAAAGTAATAGTGCAGCACCAATAATTGTTTTAGGAATTTGTAGTGCCTTATTTAAGTTACGTGAATAGAAAGATTGAATTTTAGGAATGAATTTGTCTGATAATGATTCTTTATATGTTTTTTGTTTACTTAAAAACAAAGCACTCATCATAGGTATATAAGTTAACGATAAAATAAATGCACCAATTAATGCAAATGCTACTGTTTGTGCCATGGGTTTAAACATCTTGCCTTCTATTCCTTGAAGTGTTAATATGGGTAGATAAACAATTAATATAATTATTTGACCAAATACAGCACTGCTCATCATTTTGCTGGATGCCTGTTTTACTTCAGTGTCCATTTCATGTTGAGTGAAATGTAATTTATTATTATTTTTTCTTTGATGTGTTAGTTTATGCATTACAGCTTCAACAATAATTACAGCACCATCTACAATTAGTCCAAAATCTAATGCACCTAAACTCATTAAATTACCACTTACCCCAAATAGATTCATTAGTGTAATAGCAAAAAGCATGGAAAGTGGAATTACAGAAGCCACTATAAAACCAGCTCTATAGTTTCCTAAAAAAAGTACTAAAACAAATACAACAATTAAAGCACCTTCGAATAAATTTTTTGTAACAGTAGTAATAGAGTTGTTAACCATTTTAGTTCTATCTAAAAATGGATCTATCATTACACCTTCTGGTAAGGTTTTTTCTATTTTTTTAATTCGTTCTTTTATATTCTTAATAACAATATTACTGTTAGCACCTTTAAGCATTAAAACTACTGCACCAGAAACCTGCGAGGTTCCGTTATATGTTAAAGCTCCATATCTGGTTGCACTGCCAAAACCTATATTAGCAATGTCTTTAATGAGTAATGGTGTGCCGTTGCTTAAGTTTTTTACAACAATATTTTCAATGTCTTCTTGGTGTTTTACCAAACCTTCACTACGAATAAATAAAACAGTTGGTCCTTTTTCTATATAAGCTCCACCTGTATTTTGATTGTTATTTTCTAAAGCTGTAAAAACATCATTAATAGTTATATTGTTTGCTAAAAGCTTTGCTGGATCTACTGCTATTTCATATTGTTTTACCAAGCCACCAAAACTGCTGACTTCTGCAACACCTTCTACACCTAATAATTGACGCCTAATGTACCAATCTTGTATGGTTCTTAAATCCATTGCAGAATACTTCTGTTCATATCCTTTTTTTGGTCTTACAGTGTATTGATAAATTTCACCTAGACCTGTACTTACAGGAGCTAACTCAGGAGCACCAACGTCTTTAGGAATTTGTTCTTTGGCTTTTTGTAATCTTTCATTTACTTGTTGTCGGGCCCAATAAATATCAATGGCATCATCAAAAACAATAGTTACAACAGATAATCCAAACCTTGAGAAACTTCTGATCTCTTTAAGTCCAGGAATATTTGTATTGACTTGTTCAATAGGAAAAGTAATCAATCGTTCCACATCAGGGGCTCCTAAAGAGGGTGTAATGGTAATTACTTGTACTTGATTATTGGTAATATCTGGAACAGCATCAATAGGTAGTTTAGTTACTTGGTAAATTCCAACACCTATTAAACCTATTACCAACAAACCAATAATGAGTTTCTGTTTTATAGAGAACGCTATAATATTATTAAGCATATTACTTGCTTGAATTAGATGAAACAATGGGTAATGATTCTAAGAAAAAATCATTACATAAGCCAAAAGGCACTATTAAATTGAGGTATCAAGAATATTTTGGCGGCTGCCAAATTCTTGAAAGATGAGGAGAGTTATGGAAATCTGAAGTTGCTATTATTTCTAATTTGGTTTCAACTTCAATCTTTTGTTGAAAATTAAAACTGGCAAAAATTTGATCTACAAAAATGGTTTGTGAGCATCCTGCTTCATGCGATTTAAATGGAAGTTTTTGGTGCTCTTTGTTTGTAGAAGCATGATTATTGGCTTCATTGTAATGTTTCTCTATAAACTCAGCAAAAGAAATCTTTGCATCTTCATTTCTATGTTCAAAATAATGCTGAACGAGGAGTGGCAATCTAAACAATTCACCAAACTCGGTATTTGCAGAAAGAAAAATAAAAAGCAATAATATGGTTGCCAATTTTTTCACTTGCCAAATATAAGCAAATGAAATGTTGTAGAATTTAATTTGTGTTTTCTACATTTAAACAAATAACCACACAATATTGATGATGCAAAATTTAGGATCAAAGCCCCATATAGCTTGTAAAATTATTAATGCTGAAGTAATGATAATCGGTTTCTTGTATTGAATTAATTTTGTTTTCATTTTTTTAATCATTAGAAAGGTAAAAATATTAAACTAAATTATTTTAAATATTAATTTATTCAAACTTAAATTCTAATAAATCACCTGGTTGGCATTCTAAAGCTTTACAAATGGCTTCTAAAGTGCTAAAGCGTATGGCTTTTGCTTTACCAGTTTTTAAGATTGATAAATTTGAAAGTGTTATGTCAACTTTTTCAGAAAGTTCATTTAGAGACATCTTTCTTTTTGCCATCATTACATCTAGGTTAACAATTATTGACATATTATACAGTTAATTCGTTTTCAGATTGTATTTCTATTCCTCTTTTAAATATGCTTGCAATAACATATATTATTGCTGCCATTAAAATAAATGCTTGACTATCGGGCCAAAATTGGTTTAAAGAATTTACTTCTAGTCCATGTTGTTCCATGTTTTTAGCAATTTGTCGAGCTACATGACCAAATAGCCCAATTGTTAAAGTATAATAACTTATTAAAGTAATTTGTTGAGAAACATAGTTATTGAAGGGTTGAGTTAAATCTAACTTATTGATTAGCCTAATTACAATATAAAATAGAATGGCTTTTAAAATTGCAATACTTAAAATAAAGCTATACATACCAAAAAAAGCCCATTTGCTTTGAAGATACATTTGGCTTAAGTCGAGCTTTTGATACAAATGCCCAACAAATGCTGGGTTGTAAATACTAAAAATAAAATTGACGATTAAGCCTCCTGCTTCTATGCATAAGCCTATAAAAATGATCCAAGCTATTATGTATAATCCTTTAAAAACTATGTTGTTTGATTGTGACATGGTTACAATATTTTAATTATTTAACAAATATCAGTAATTAATTATTAATAAACAATAAATAAATATTAAAAAACAATTAAAAAATTAAAGTAGTCAATATGTGAAAAAGGGATAGTTCTTTAGTTTTTACGAATGTTTACTAATACTTGTATTGAGTGTTTCACCTTCACTAGAAGCAATTAAAGAAGCTCCTGAAGTATCACTCCAAACATTTGTGGCTGTTCTAAACATATCTAAAATTCTATCCACTGCTATAATAAGTCCAACACCTTCTAGTGGTAAACCTACTGCAGAAAGTACCACACTAATCATTACTAAACCTGCCATAGGAATTCCAGCAGCACCAATTGAAGCTAATAATGCAGTAAGTACAACAATTACTTGTTGCATAGCAGATAAATCAATGCCATAAGCTTGAGCTATAAAAATTGCTGCAACACATTCGTATAAAGCAGTTCCATCCATGTTGATAGTAGCCCCAAGTGGTAAAACAAAACTGGTTACTTTATTAGAAACACCAGCTTCTTTTTCTAATGCAGTCATAGAAAGAGGTAAAGTAGCCGAAGAAGATGAAGTTGAAAATGCTGTAAGTAAAGGTGTAGTCATGGCTTTAAAATGTTTTATTGGATTTACTTTTCCAATAAATCTTAATGCCAATGGTAAAGTAATAAAAGCATGTATTGATAGAGCTATTATCACAGTAAGCATGTATTTACCTAATCTTAAAAAAACAGAACCTAAAGCACCCTCTTCGCCCATATTATCTGCAACAACTACTGCAATAATGCCCATTACACCATAAGGTGTAAACTTAATGATGAATTGAGTTATTTTCATGATCAAATCAAATCCAGCATTCACTCCTTTTGTAATCATATTTTTATAATCGTTCTGTAATTGAGTTATAAAAATTCCGGATAAGACTGAAAAGAAAATAACCGACAACATGCTGCCACTTGCTAAGGCTTTGAAAATATTTTCTGGAATAATATTTAATAAAGTTTGGCCAAAATTATCTCCTGCAGCAGCTAGCCCCTCAACAGGTTGATTAAAGCCTAAATCGGCTCCTACGCCAGGTTGCATCAGGTTTACGATTAATAAACCAGTACAAATAGCTGCTAAGCTTGAGCCCACATAATAACTAATAGTTTTTAAACCGAGTCTGCCTAAACCAGCAGGATTGCCTACGTTTATAATACCAGCCATTACTGAGAATAACAGTAAAGGCATAATAATCATTTTTAGCAGTTTTAAAAAAACGGTTCCCATCCATGAAATGAGAAAAACATAATCGGTAAAAAAATATCCAAATAATATACCAATAAATAGTCCAATAAAAATTTGCCAATGCAAAGGAATTTTTCTCATAAAATGTTTTTAAAAATTGGCCAAAAGATAACAAGTATTAATTTATTGAAATTTAGACTTCAAAATACAAATGATAATGATTGTTACATTTTGGATTGAATTTGGCCTTACAATTTGGACATTGATGGTTGGATAGTAAATATTCTTTAATAGAAATTTCTTGCTTACAGTTTCCACAAAGAATAGCTAAAGTATTAAATTCATTTTTATTCCAAACTTGTGTTTGATGAGCTGTGGTTTCTTGATGACATTCAAAACAAGGGTAATAAGTATCACAACATTTAAACTTTATGGCTATAATATCTTGGTGTGAATGATAGTGTTCACAACGGGTTTGATCATCAATTAATTTTCCTTTCAGTGTCATATTTCAAAATTATCCATCATTTATTAAATAAGAAAAAATCTATTGTTTTACTATTTAATATTTGTTTATGAAATTGAAGCCTGCTTATTTTGCACAAAATGAAACAAATCGTTAACATACATCATCATCATGTTTTACCACTAGGTAAGCTGTGCTGATATGTATTTAACTAAATATAATTTCAAAAGAGAAGCTTACCATTTGGTAAGCTTTTTTTATGTCTAAAATTTAAAATAACATGTTAAGAATTGCAGTTCAAAAGTCTGGAAGATTGTACGAAGATTCCGTGAAACTACTTAAAGAATGTGGTATTCAATTGAATAATGGGTACGGGCAATTAAAGACTAAAGCTGAAAATTTTCCTTTAGAAGTTTTCTTTTTACGAGATGATGATATTCCTCAATATGTATTTGATGGAGTTGCAGACATTGGTATTGTTGGTGAAAATGTGTTGCTTGAAAAAGCAAAAGAAATAGACATCATCTTTCGATTAGGCTTTGGCAAATGTAGATTGAGTATTGCTGTTCCGAAATCTTTTGTGTATGAAGATCTGCAAAGTTTAAACCACTTAAAAATTGCTACTACGTATCCTAATATTCTTCAACAATATTTAAATAAAAACAATGCTACTGCTGAAATTCATGAAATCAGCGGTTCTGTAGAAATTGCACCTAGCATTGGTTTGGCAGAAGCTGTTTGTGATTTAGTGAGTAGTGGAAGTACACTTTTTACTAATGGCTTAAAAGAAGTTGAAGTGGTATTGGCTTCAGAAGCTGTACTAGCTGTCAATAAAAATCTTGCCTCAGAAAAAACTGACTTACTCAATAAATTATTGTTACGAATTAATGCTGTTAAAACTGCTAAAAACAATAAATACATAATGATGAATGCTCCCACTCATCAGCTTGAAAATATTTCAAAACTATTGCCAGGTATGAAGAGTCCTACAGTGGTGCCTTTAGCAGAAAATGGTTGGAGCAGTGTTCAAACAGTTGTTAACGAAAATGAATTTTGGGATGTTATTGAAAAATTAAAACAATATGAAGCTGAGGGAATATTAGTACTACCTATTGAAAAAATGATTGTTTAAATTAAAATTAATAATGAAACTTTTTATAGAACCTCAACAACAAGAATGGGACAATATTTTGAAAAGACCCACCATTGATTTATCATCTATTCAAAATGTTGTTACTACAATAGTAGAAGATGTAAAAACAAATGGAGATTTGGCTATCAAAAAATACACCCAACAATTTGATGGAGTGTTAATTGATGAGCTAGCTGTAACTCAACAAGAGATGGATATTGCATGTGCTCAAATTGATGAAGAGCTTAAAACAGCTATTGCAGTTGCTAAAGAAAATATTTGGAAATTTCATTCAACCCAAAAAGAGTCTATAATTAAAATTGAAACTTCAACTGGTGTTCTTTGTTGGAGAGAATCTATAGCTATAGAAAAGGTTGGACTATATATTCCTGGAGGTATAGCTCCTTTATTTTCAACCTTATTAATGTTAGGCATTCCTGCGTTAATTGCAGGATGTAAAGAAATTATTGTTTGTACACCGCCAGACAAATTAGGAAATATTCATCCTGCAATTTTATATGTTGCTAATATTTTAGGCATTAAAAAAATATTTAAACTGGGAGGAGTGCAAGCTATAGCAGCGATGGCCTTTGGTACAAAATCGATTCCTAAAGTGCATAAAATATTTGGTCCAGGAAATCAATATGTAACTGTTGCTAAACAACTCATCAATTCAAAAGGAGTTGCTATTGATATGCCTGCTGGTCCTAGTGAAGTGGCTATTTATGCTGATGATACTTGTGTTCCAAAATTTGTTGCTGCTGATTTATTAAGTCAAGCAGAACACGGTGTAGATAGTCAAGTTGTTTTAGTAGCAAGAACAAATCAAATAGTAGAAGAAATTAAAGATTGTTTGCAAGAACAAATTAAACTGTTGCCAAGAAAAGATATTGCTCAACAAGCTTTACAAAATAGCCTTGCAATAGTTATTATTGATGCAAATAAAGCTTTTGATTTGTTGAATGAGTATGCACCTGAACATTTAATTATTTCAAGTGATGCTGCTGAACAATTAGCAGAAAAAATAGTTAATGCAGGTAGTGTTTTTTTGGGTAACTATTCTCCTGAAAGTGCTGGTGATTATGCTTCGGGAACTAATCATACTTTGCCTACAAATGGATTTGCAAATGCTTATAGTGGTGTTTCATTAGATAGTTTTTATAAGAAAATTACTTTTCAAAAAATCAATAAAACAGGGTTAAAAAATATTGGTAAAACTGTTGAGGTAATGGCTGAACATGAAGGACTTCAAGCACATAAAAATGCCATCAGTATTCGATTACAAGAAATAGACAATAATGAAATTTAGTTTAGAAAACATCTTACGAAAAAATATACAAGAGCTGAAGCCTTACACTTCTGCTCGACATGAGTTTACTGGTAGTGCTTCAGTATTTTTAGATGCCAATGAAAATGCATTTGGTTCTCCATTTGATGAAAATTATAATCGTTACCCAGATCCCTTGCAATGGCAATTAAAATTTCAATTGGCAAAAATAAAAGGGGTTCCTGCAGAAAATATAGCTATTGGAAATGGTAGTGATGAGTTGATTGATTTATTGTTTAGAATCTGTTGTAATCCATCAATTGATAATGTTATTATTTGTCCGCCTACTTATGGAATGTATTCAGTAAATGCAGCAATTAACGACGTGGCTGTTCAGCAAGTGCCTTTAACTGACACATTTCAATTAAATGTTGAAGGTATTTTAAAAGTCATTGATGAAAACACAAAACTCATTTTTATTTGTTCACCTAATAATCCTACAGGTAATAGTATTAACAAATCTGATGTTGAAATATTATTGCAACAGTTTAATGGATTAGTTGTGGTTGATGAAGCTTATATCAATTATTCAAAACAAACTTCATTTATACAACTGCTTACTGAATTTCCGAATTTGGTGGTTTTGCAAACACTATCTAAAGCCTGGGGACTGGCAGCATTAAGATTGGGATTGTGTTATGCATCCATGCAAATTATTGATATTATTAATAAAGTAAAACCTCCTTATAATATTAATGAAGCCTCACAAAAAATTGCTCTGACTGCTTTAAATCAATTGGATTTGGTGAATGAATGGATTAGAATCACCATCCAAGAAAGAGAACTACTCATAAAAAGTTTAAAGAAATTTTCATTTGTTAAAAAAATATATCCATCCGATGCGAATTTTATTTTGATAAAAGTTGCAAATGCCAATCACTTATATGAATTTCTTATCTCAAGAGGAATAGTGATAAGAAATAGAACCAAAGAAATTGGTTGCACTAATTGTTTAAGAATAACAATTGGAACACCAGATGAGAATGAAAATTTATTACAATCACTCAACACTTATAACACATGAAAAAAGTTTTATTTGTAGATAGAGATGGAACTATTATTAAAGAAGTGCCACCCACTTATCAGATTGACAGTTTTGATAAATTGGAGTTTTATCCAAGTGTTTTTTATTATTTAAGAATGATTGCCGAGGAGTTAGATTATGAATTAGTAATGGTAACTAATCAAGATGGGTTAGGCACTGCCTCATTTCCTGAAAAAACATTTTGGCCTGTTCAAGATTTTATCATGCACAGCTTAGCCAATGAAAATATACATTTTTCTGAAGTTATTATAGATAAAACCTTGCCTGAAGAAAAAGCTAATACCAGAAAGCCTGCAACAGGCTTACTCACTAAATATTTTAATGAACATAATTATGATTTAAAAAATTCTTTCGTCATTGGCGATAGAATTACCGATATGCAATTGGCTAAAAACCTTAACTGTAAAGGAATTTGGTTAAAAGAAGATGAACAACTTGGGGTTGAAGAATCTAATGATATATCAATTTGGAAAAATGAAATTGTTGTATTGGAAACAAAAAGTTGGACTAATGTTTATGAGTATTTAAAACTTCCTCCAAGAAAAATAGTACATGAAAGAAATACTAACGAAGCAAAAATTACCATTGAAATTAATTTAGATGGAGTTGGAAATGCTAACAACAAAACTGGGTTAGAGTTCTTTAATCATATGCTCGATCAAATTGCTAAACATGCTCAAATTGATCTTGCTATTGAATGTAATGGCGATTTGCAAGTTGACGAACACCACACTATTGAAGATATTGGTATTGCACTAGGTGAGATTTTTTTACAAGCTTTAGGAAACAAAAAAGGAATAGAACGTTATGGATTTTTATTGCCCATGGATGATTGTCTAGCACAAGTAGCTATTGATTTTGGGGGTAGACCATGGATGGTTTGGGAGGCAGATTTTAAACGAGAAAAAATTGGAGATATGCCCACTGAAATGTTTTTCCATTTTTTTAAATCTTTTAGTGATGCAGCAAAGTGCAATTTAAATATCAAAGCAGAAGGAATAAATGAACATCATAAAATAGAATCCATTTTTAAAGCATTTGCTAAAGCAATAAAAATGGCTATTCGAAGAGATATCAATAACTCAACATTACCATCAACAAAAGGAGTATTATAAATGAATGTTGTAATAATAAAATATAATGCTGGCAATACACAAAGTGTGCTATTTGCTTTACAGAGAATAGGAATAGATGCAATTGTATCTGATGATATTGAAACTATCAACAGTGCCGATAAGATTATTTTTCCTGGAGTGGGTCATGCACAAGCTGCCATGCAATATTTAAAAGAAAAAAAATTAGATCAGCTCATTCCTACATTAACACAACCATTTTTTGGTATTTGTTTGGGAATGCAATTAATGTGTAAATCAACAGAAGAAGGCAATACTAATTGTCTAAATATTTTTGATGTTGAAGTCAAAAAATTTCAATCCACACATATAAAAGTGCCACATGTTGGGTGGAATACAATTTACAATTTCAACTCAATTTTATTTGATACTTTACTTGAACCTGCTTTTGTTTATAGTGTTCATAGTTATTATGCAACAATCTGTGAAAATACTATTGCACAAACCAATTATATATTACCTTATAGTGCAGCATTGCAAAAAAATAATTTTTATGGAGTACAATTTCATCCTGAAAAGTCAAGTGAAGTAGGAACTATTATTTTAAAAAATTTTATTGAAAAATCATGATTATTATTCCGGCAATTGATATTATCAATGGCAAATGTGTAAGACTCACCAAAGGTGATTACAAACAACAAAAAATTTACAACAACAATCCTGTTGATGTAGCTAAACAATTTGCTGATGCTGGTTTACAACGATTGCATATTGTTGATTTAGATGGTGCCAAAGCTGGTGCTATTCAAAATATTAAAGTTTTGGAAAATATTGCTAATGAAACAAATTTGATAATTGATTTTGGTGGTGGAGTTAAAACTTTAACTGATGTAGAAGCTGTTTTAAATGCTGGTTCAACATATGTAACTGTTGGTAGTTTAGCTGTTAAAAATATTGAGCTTCTAAAAGAATGGGTTAAAGAGATTGGAGCTGATAAATTTCTAATTGCAGCAGATGTGCTGGATGAACAAATTAAAATTAATGGTTGGTTGAAAGATGGTGGACTCAACATTTTTGATTTTGTTCAACAAATGAAACAACTCGGAATTAATAATATATTTTGTACTGATATTTCTAAAGATGGGATGATGCAAGGTCCTTCAATTGAATTGTACAAAAAAATAATCTATCATCATCCTCAACTCAATTTTATTGCAAGTGGTGGAGTAAGTTCTATAGATGATGTACATCAACTTAAAAAAATTGGATGCTCTGGAGTTATTATAGGCAAAGCGATTTATGAAAATTTAATCAGCTTAGAAGAGTTACAATCTATTAATCAACAATTATAAAAAGTGCTTACAAAAAGAATTATAGCTTGTTTAGATATTAAAGATGGGAGAACAGTAAAAGGCATCAATTTCGAAGGAATTAAAGATGCTGGTAATCCTGTTGAATTGGCTATGTTGTATGCCCAACAAGGCATTGACGAGTTGGTGTTTTTAGATATTACTGCAACAATTGAAAAAAGACAAACATTAATTGCCTTAGTAAAACAAATTGCTGCTCATATTAATATTCCATTTACAGTAGGCGGTGGAATCAAAAGTGTACAAGATGTTGAGGCTTTATTACAACATGGTGCCGATAAAATTTCTATCAATACAGCAGCATTTCAGCAACCACAATTAATTAAAAACATAAGTGATGTATTTGGAAGTCAGTGTGTAGTTCTTGCCATTGATACAAAACAAGAGAATGATGGAAATTGGTATGTGTATTTAAATGGAGGGAGAACCAAAACAAATACTCAAACTTTAGAGTGGGCAAAAAAAGTTGTTGATTTAGGTGCTGGAGAAATTTTGTTAACGAGTATGAATCATGATGGTACAAAAAATGGATTTGCTTTAGATATAACTGCTCAACTTTCAGAACAATTACATGTACCCATTATTGCAAGTGGTGGTGCTGGAACTGTTGAACATTTTAAAGAAGTATTTGAAATAGGTAAAGCAGATGCAGCACTTGCTGCAAGCATATTTCATTACAAGGAAATAGAAATTTTTAAGCTAAAAAATTATTTAAAAAAGCAAAATATTTATGTAAGATGATGAACATTAATTATAAGAAATATGCAGATGGTTTAGTGCCTGCAATTATTCAAGATGGTATTACCAACAAAGTGTTGATGTTGGGTTTTATGAATGAAGAGGCTTTTAATCAAACTACAAAAACTCAGCAAGTAACTTTTTTTAGCAGAACAAAAAACAGGTTATGGACAAAAGGAGAAGAGAGTGGTAATTATTTATATGTACAAGATATTAAACTTGATTGTGATGATGATACCTTGTTGATTAAAGTAAAGCCAGTTCGTGCAGTTTGTCATACTGGTGCTGATACATGTTGGAATGAAAAAAATCAATCAGATGATTTTTTATTTGTATTAGAAAATGTAATTGCTACAAGAAAAAATGAACCTGCTCAACAATCATATACCAGTCAACTCTTTGCAAAAGGCATTAACAAAATTGCACAAAAATTAGGAGAAGAAGCTGTTGAGTTAGTCATTGAAGCCAAAGATGATGATGAAGAATTATTTAAAAATGAAGCAGCCGATATGTTATTTCATTATTTAATTTTATTACAAGCCAAAGGGTTTAAGTTGAGTGATATTGTTTCAATTTTAGAAGAAAGACATCAATCTAAAAAATAGAAATTACTTTTTTATACTTAAAGCTCCAGATGGGCATTGGCTTACAGCTTTAGCAATAGCTTCAGAACTGGCATTGTCCATTTTTATCCAAGGTTGAGATTTGGGTTGAAAAACTAATGATAATTTTTTTACACACATACCAGAATGAATACATTTGGTATTTTGCCAAACGATTGTGATCTCACCATTTGTATACTCTTTAATAAGATTGTTTTTATCCACAAAAAATTATTTATTCAAATCAACTTTTATTTCAGAGCCTTGAACTAATTGGAATGTTGCAGAAGCAAATTTAATTTCACCATTAGTGGCTTCAACTTGCTCAAGTATTTTAGTAAATAATTCTGTTTTTGTAGCCCTACGTTTTTTATAGCTTACAACATAGCGTAATGTATATTCTACCCAATTATCATTAGCTATAATTGATACCATTGGATCGGTTTGAGCATCTTCTAATCGATATTTACTTTGTAGTGTTATCCAAATATCTCTAGATTGATTGGTTAAATCTCCAGCAATTTCCTGACCAATATTTTCTAATAATTGTTTCGTTTTTGAATAATTACTACCAAATTGAATTGGTATTTTTATTTCATCCCATAAAAAAGGAAAATCGCCACTATAATTAAAAACGGGTTCTTTAAAAACAAAACTATTGGCAATTAAAACAATTCTTCCATTGTATAAATCACCATCCACCCATTGACCAGTTTCCATAATGGTAGTTCTTAAAACACCTATATCCATTACATCGCCTTTAATTCCTCCAAGTTGCACTCTATCTCCAGTTTTATAAAATCCACCAAACATAATGGCCAACCATCCTGCAAAAGATGCAATTACTTCTTGCAAAGCAAAAGCAATACCTGCACCTGCTACACCTAATGCAACTGTTAATCCACCTAGTTTATCACTATAAACAATGGTAACTAATACTAAGGTTAAAAAATAACCAATAAATGAACCAAATTTTTTTGCTCTGTATCTATTGTCGGTATCCTTAATTTTTGAAAAAAGATTTTTTTGTAATGCTTTTATGATGATCCATATTATGGCAATGCCAATAAAAATGGATACAATTTTTCCAACTGTTGGATTGTACAAAAATTTATAAAGTTGTTCTTCCATTATTTGTTTTCATTTTTTACAGATACATTAAAACTAGGTGCAATATAATCTTTATCTAAATAATTGGCAGGAATAGTAATCATATTGCCATCTCTAGCAGCACGATAATGAGGTGAAAGAATTTCAATGCCCATTTCGTTACAACAATCTTGAATATGTTGATGCAAATCAGAATAAATAGTAGCTTGCTTATTGGCTTCTTTGGTATAAGCATTAATTTGATAAGAAACATAGAAATCATCTAAACTGGTTTGCAGTACAAATGGTTTGGGATCTTTCAATAATAAATGAGTTCTATCAGCAGCTGTTAATAATGCCTCATGCATTTTTTTCCAAGGCACATCATAACCAATGGTAACTGTGGTATGCATAATTAAACCCTTATCGTTTGTTTCACTACTATAATTAATGGTATGACTGCTCATAACAGTAGAGTTAGGAATTGAAATAATTTCATTTTTAATGGTTCTAATTCTGGTAACTAATAAATTTTTCTCAATTACATCACCCACTACATCACCAATTTTAACTCTATCACCAAGTTTAAATAATCTCATATAAGTGAGTACTAAACCAGCAATAACATTTGATAAAGAACCTGCAGATCCAAAGGTGAATAGGAATCCTAGAAAAACAGAAACGCCTTGAAAGATGGGTGAATCACTTCCTGGCAAATAAGGAAAAATCAAAATAAACATAAAAGCATAGAGTAATACTCTTAGTATTTGATAAGTAGGATTTGCCCAATCTGGATAAAAGCCTGGTAACTTTAATTGATCTCTTTCAATTTCAATTTTTAAAAATTTTATTCCTCTTAAAATGTATTTGAAAACTATTGTAATTACAATGATGGTAAATAAATTGGGTAAATAATTCCAAACACCCAACATCATTTTCTTTAGAGGATTTAAAATATAACTGAACAGGGTTTCAGCAAAATTTTTGGTCCATGGAAAAATGCCAAATAAAATTGGAAGTGCAATGTAAATGATAAAAGCAATTACAAGCCACTTAATTAAAGTATTAAGAGATGTAAATAATTGAACTTGACTTTTAGCATCAAATAGTGTGTAATTTCTAATTTTTATTCCAGTAATCCAATTGCCTTCTTGTTCAATAATTTTTTCTGAACTCCATTTGAATAATTTATTTAGATATTTTAAAGCAATAATTAAAAGAATAATAACAAGAATAGCTAATCCAATTTCTTTTGCAAGGGTTGAAAAGCTGGTTTCATCTTTATAAACTTTTATAGCATTTTCAATAATAATTTTATACTCCTGAGCTAAAGCATCTGTTGTTGAATTATTCCAAATAGCATCATTCTCAGTAACACTCATTATAATGTTTTCTCCCATTACAATGTCTGAACTTGATTCTGTTTTAATAATGCTTAAACTATCTTTTGAAGTAATAATTTGATCTGCAATATCATGAATTCTTGTAGATATAGCATTGGCCCTTTCGTTTGCAGAAAAACTACCTAGTCTATTATAAATAAGAAAAAGTGTATCGTTAAAGAAGCCCTTTACTGCAAAGGGTTTTGCTGTAAGTTTTAAAGAATCTATTCGTTTCTTTTTTTCTTGTAATCTTATAACTTCTTTATTATTTAAATCATCAAGTTCTTTTTGTAATGCAATTTTTTTAAGATTATCGGCAGTGGATAAATTTTTTAATTGTTCATCAATAGATGCTTTTTTAATTGAATCATCAATTCTTTGTTGTTCTAACTCTGCAATTTTTTTGTTATAAGTATTGAGGAGTTGATTGTTAATAGAATCGTTGAGTTTTATAGAATCTGTTTGAGCATAAGATAGATTCAGTAACAATAAAAAACTCCACAATACAATATGTTTTGTTTTCATAAACTTATTTTTTTCTTTTTGGTAGTAGTCTCCAAGAAATGCCTGTGCTTACAAAATAATCCTTTACACCTTGATTATTTCCAAAGCCTGCTGAAGCATCTAACTGAACATTATTATTAATTAAATAGGCAACACCTCCATCGAATCTTGTTTGAAAAATAGATTGTTGTAATTGGCCATAGTTTTCAATAAAGCCACTCCATTTATTATGAATAGGAAACGAAAAGTTAATTACATATTTACCAGTTGCAGGGGTATTATTTCCAGATGTTGCATAAATCCAATTTGTACTAAGTCCACAGTCTTTCGGTAAACTCCAGTTCGCCACAAAAATCATTACAGACCCAATATTTTGAGTAGGATAGTCATTTGAAGTGTTTGGTATTTTTAATCTCCACTGAAAACCTGTAGTAGGTAAAATTCCTTTTTGGTTATTGATGTGAACACGAAACCCAAGATGTAAATTGCTAATTCCACTTTTATTGATAATTACATTGTTTTCGTTTTTATGATCATTTTGATAATCTACTAATGCACTAATTTCAACAGTCTCGGCAATGCCATATCGAACAACATGATTACTAATAAAAGTATTTGGTGCAGTATTATTATTGGTAATTCCTCCATATTCTAAACCTTGTTGAAATTGTAATACATTTTTGCCCACTGTAAAAGCACCTATAGCTTGTCCTGGTCTGCCAGTTCTAATTACAGTATTAAATTGAGCAAAAGAAATTTGTGTAACAGAAATACAAAAAATTAGAAGAAAAAGATTTTTGACCATGCAATTAGTTTTATCAAATTTAGTGAATTGAATAAAAGGTAATTTATTTTAAGCAAAAGTTAATGAATGATAATAAAATGCTATAATGAAATTTTATATGCTATTTATAAACATCTAGAACTGGTAAAGCATAATTACTAAAGTCCCAGAAAGCCTGATTCTCCCAAGTTGAGCCATTAGTTGCTTGATTGCCTTTGTAGCTTACCCATTCGGCTCCCCAATAGCAAAATCCAATTCCTTTGGGCACTTCAGTTAGTATTTCTTTTATTTTATTAAGAAATCCTCTTTGTCCGAATGGTGTAGCTGCAAATTCTGGTAAAATTTGTGCATCAGAACCAATTATATTATTAGTCCAGTCGTTCCAAGAATGGGTAAAAGGATAAGATGTTTCTGCAATAAATATCTTTTTGTTATAAGTATCTGAGAGGTTAATCATGGTTTGTTTTAAAGCATTTACATCTTTTCCATGCCAAAGTGGATAGTAACTTAAGCCTATAACATCATAATCTAAAGTAGAGATAGAATTGTAAAAATTTGAAGCATTGCTAAATCCTGCATAATGAATAATGATTTTGGTAGACGTATTTATTTCTCTAACAGCAGTAATGCCTTTTTGCAATAATAATTTCATTTGACTATTGTTAGAAGCTGAACCTTCTGGCCATAATAATCCTCCATTAATTTCATTACCAATTTGTATATAGTCGGGATTCATTTCTTGCATAATCTTTTTGGTATAGATATATACACTATCTTGTAATTGTGTAAAATTTAGACTTTGCCATTGAGCTGGCTTAGTTTGCTTTCCAGGATCTGCCCATGAGTCGGAATAATGAACTGTAATTAAAGTTTTCATTCCAAGAGCTTTAATTTCTGTACTTAGGTTTTTTACAGTTTGAAAGCTAGATGTTGCATCTGTTGGGTTTTTCCAAAGCCTAAGTCTTATTACATTAACACCAGCATTTTTTAAAGTGGTGAGCATATCTTCTGCTTGTCCAATAGCATTGTAAAATTGAATAGAGCTTTGTCTAATTTCTGGCAAATAAGAAATATCAGCTCCTTTAATTTCTAAAGTTTTTGTGGTTGGAATAACTGGCGTAGTATTTGTTGAATCGTTACTTTTAGAACAAGACGTCATTAAAAATAAAATGACTATTAAATTGTAATATTTTAGATTTGATTTCATGTTATGTGAATGTAATTTAAAAGTTTACATTTTAAGGTAAGAATTGAAATTATTTTGAAATTTTACAAATTGAACTTTAATCATGGTTAAAAGAATATTTATACTCCTTGTTTTCTTTGGATGTATTGTTGTTGCAAACAGTCAGAAAATTACAACCTTTAAAATTAACGATGTTGTTAAATATTATTCTGCAAAAAACGATACAGTTTATATAATCAATTTTTGGGCTACTTTTTGTAAACCTTGTATTGAAGAAATTCCAGACTTTATTAAACTAGTTGAACAATATAAAAGTAAAAAAGTAAAGTTGCTTTTGGTGAGTGTTGATTTACCTTCTTATTTACCCAAAAAATTACCTGAATTTATAAAAGCTAATAAATTCAATACCAATCATGCATGGCTGAACGAAACCAATGCAGATTATTTTTGTCCGAAGATAGATGAAAAATGGAGTGGGGCTATCCCTTCAACTTTAATAGTTAATAATAAAAAAAAGTATAGAAAATTTTTTGAATCAGAACTTACAGCTGTTGAATTTGAAAAAGCTTTGTTAGAAGCTATACAATAAAAAAGCCTATTTAAAATAGGCTTGTAAATTTTATATGAAAAGATTGTTTATTTAATTCTTTTAATACTACAACCCACACTTCTGCTTTCTTTTATTGTAACTTCTTTGCCTTGTATTAATTCGTTAATGGCTTCTTTTAAATGAACTCTTTTAACTATTGATTCATCTGCAGGACTATCGTCTATTGCACCATGATACACCAGGGTCATTTGATTATTAAATAAAAAACACTCAGGTGTTCTGTTTGCACCAAACGCATCAGCAATTTCATGATTTTTATCTATTACATAATTCCAATTAAATTTTTGAGTTTTGGCATATGCTTGCATAGCTTCAAAACTATCATCTTTAGTTCTATATGCTTCGTTGCTATTTAAAATAATAACTCCAACATTATGTTCTAGTGCGTATTGGTTGATGGCTTTTATTCTAGCTTCGTTTTTAATTACATAAGGACAAGTATTGCAACTAAACATTACCAATATGCCATTTTCTTGCATCATATCTTTAATTGCAACTTCTTTACCAGACACATCTAGCATTTTTACATCTGCTTTTGGCATGGTTCCACCAATTTCTAAAGTATCTACACTTTTGAATGATAAGGCGATCAATGAACCCATTACTAGAAAACCTAGAAATATTTTTTTCATATTTTAATTTTTTAAAAGTGAACAATAATTATACCGAGAACTTATTTTTTTTGATAAACTTTTGTTCCATTGATAAAAGTTGATAGCACATTAGTTTGTAACAACTCATTCTCATTGGCGTTCATCAAATCTTTATCTAAAATAATAAAATCTGCTAATTTGCCTTTTTCTAAACTGCCTTTTTCTTTTTCTTCAAAATTTGCTTTAGCTGCCCAAATGGTCATACCTTGTAAAGTTTGTTTTCTGGTTAAAGCATTTTCAATTTGATATCCTTTTTCTGGCCAACCTTTAGCATCTTTTCTTATGGTTGCAGCATAGAAGGTTTTAAAGGTTGAAATATCTTCAACAGGAAAATCTGTGCCTAAAGGCAACCATCCATTTTGTTGTAATAAAGTTTTATAGGCATAAGCACCTTTTTCTCTTTGTTCTCCTAAACGATCTTTAGCCCAATACATATCGCTGGTAGCATGAGTTGGCTGAACAGAAGGGATGATGCTGTTCTCAGCAAATTTTTTAAAATCATTTTCATTTACTACTTGAGCATGTTCAATTCTCCAACGCAAATCATTTTTACCTTTTAAATATTTGGCATAAATATCTAAAATAGTTCTATTACCACTATCTCCAATAGCATGAGTACACATTTGGAAACCCTTGCTGTATAATCGTTGTGCAACAGAATCAAAATGTTCTGGATTACTCAATAAAAATCCTTTATGTCCATGCTGATCGGCATAATCTTGCAATAAACAAGCACCTCTTGAACCGAGAGCTCCATCACCATATACTTTAAAACTTCTTACATTAAGTTGATTGGTTTTTATAATTCCCTTTTTATCGGCATAATCGTAATTATCTTTTTCGTCACTCAACATAATATAAAATCGCATTTTAAGTTGTTGAGCTTCTTGTAATGCTTTTATTTTTTCTACATTTTTATAATGCATGCCACAATCATCAATAGTTGTTAAACCCACTGCAAAGCAATTTTCTTGTGCTTGAAGTAAATTCTTAGCAAATTGCTCATCGGTTGTTTCTGGTATTTTAGCAGATACTAAATCCACGGCATTGTCAATTAATAATCCTGTAAGTTTTCCATTTTTTACTACCACATCTCCACCAATCATTTTATCTCCAGCTTTAATGTTTGCTAATTCTAAAGCTTTATTATTAACTATTGCAGCATGACCATCAACACGCATTAACATTACTGGTCGGTTTGGGAAAAGTTCATTTAATTTTTCATTTGTAGGAAAAGATTTAATTGGCCAATTGTTTTGATCCCAACCTCTACCTAATATCCAACCTTCTTGATGTGTAGCACTAAATGTTTTTAATATTTCTAAAATTTCATCCCAACTTTTAGTGCCATATAAACCGGCTCTTTGTAAAGCTTCAGCATAACCAATAAAATGTGCATGTGCATCAATAAAACCAGGATAAATAAATTTTCCTTGAGCATCTATATTTTCTTTTGCTTGGTATTTTTCTTGAAGATCTTTATTAGTACCTGTTTCAACAATTTTACCATCTTTAATTGCCATAGCTTCAGTACTTGAAAAACTAGAATCAACAGTATAAATTGTGGCATTAAATACTAAAGTATCTACTTGTTGTTTAGATGAACAAGAAACTAAACAAAAGCAAAGTATCGAGAGATAGAATAAAGACTTCAAAACTTTCATGCTGAGAATATTTTTTTAGTGATGCAAAGTAAAGTTTAATTGGGTAATTCACTGTATAGAATTGGATGAATGATTTGTTCTATGTTTCTGTCATTTCTGGAATTGTTTGCATCCCTGCTTATGGTATAAGCAGTCATTTCACTTTCATCAAAAGGTTTGATGAGTTGTTGCACTTCTATAGTTGATAAATTTTCATCAATCCATTTGGCTTCATCTTCAGCTTTTATAATTAATGGCATTCTTTTTTTGAGATTATGAATTTTCTCCATTAATGGATTTGCTGGTGTGGTAATAATACTGAATGTTTTAATGACTTCTCCTGTTGACTGATCTACCCACACATCATAAATACAACCCAAAGAGAAAATTGATTTGTCTTTTACTTGAATGAGATAAGGATATTTTGTTTTTTTATAATCTCTCCATTCGTAAAAACCATTAACAGGCAGTAAACATCTTTGTTTAAGTATGGCTTTTTTAAAAGAAGGTTTTTCTGAAATCGTTTCCCCAACTGCATTTAAGGTTTTTGTTTTGATGTTGTTTGCCGATTGTTCGTCTTTAATCCAATGTGGAATTAATCCCCATTCTGCAAGTTCAATTCCATTTTTTGTGATAATGGGAAGTGAAGGATGAGAAAAACCACTTACAAAATAATACGTTGGAAACTCAATTCTTAGTTCCTTTTTTTCTGAACTCAATGCTGGCAAAACATTGTTATACCTTATTGCTAAAGTATCTGAATGTTGAATAATATGTTCTATGTTGAAACACACTTTTTTAAAAAACTAAAAAATTAAAACTAAAAAAACTGAAAAGTTAATTGTAAGGAAAACTAATGACATATTACTAAAGACTAATTACTAACTTCTAATCCAAACTCTGATTAGCTGCTGCTGCAAGTTTTCTAATTCTATCGAACTGAACAGGAGATAAGTCTCTATAAAAATAATAAATGGGGTCAACAGGATTTCCTTTTCTGTGTACTTCATAATGGCAATGTGGACCACTGCTTAAACCTGTATTACCTACATATCCTATTATTTCGCCACGTTTTACAGTTTCACCATTTCTCACTTTTATTCTACTCATGTGGCCATAAAGAGTTTCTATACCATAACCATGATTAATAATAACATGATTACCAAAACCCCCATTAAATTCTGTTTTACTAACTCTTCCATCAGCAGTTGCATAAATTGGTGTACCAATAGGAGCAGTAAAATCAAGTCCAGCATGCATACGACCAATTTTTAAAATTGGGTGTAAGCGATAACCAAAGCCACTGGCTATTCTATTCAAATCCTTATTACTAATGGGTTGTATGGCAGGTATGGCTAATAATAATTTTTCTTTATTCTTCACCATATTATCAATCTGGTTATAGCTTTTAGCTTGAAAAGCTACTCTTAAGGTTAAATTGTTGATTTGTTTAGTAACAGAATTTAATAGTTGAGATTCGCTTAAACTTTGAATTAGTTGAACTTCTTTTTGTACTTCTTGGTCTTTTAAACGAGCACTATCATGTATAGGTAAGGCTTCAAATACCGAACGATACACTTTATTATCTCTGGTCTCTAATTCTTGCATTCTTAAATTCAATTGCTTAATTCTTTCATTTACTAATGCATAATTATCTCTTAAGTCTTCATTCTGTTTTCTGAGTAATTTAGTTTCGGGATTTTCAACATATCTAAATACAATTAACATAATGATAATGCCAGTAACTATAGATGCAGCTATGAAACCAAATGTTTGAGCCAACCGAACACGAAGAGGTACTTCGTGTTTCTCGAATTTTAGTGTATGAGTATTATAATAGTATTTTACTTTTCTCATGATTGCAAAGCAATGCAAGATACTTAAAAACTTTCTTTAAAATTTATTGTAGCGAAACTCTTACCTGAACTCCAGCCCTTGTATTTGTGGTTGGTGCAGAGGTTGATATATAAGGAATGATTTTACGCTGATCAAAGAATATTTTTAAATTGATGCGGTTATTGATAACATAATCTAATGCAGGTTGAATAGTAATTACTTTTTGCCCACCTGTTCCATAAGCATTGGGTTGATCGAGCCTACTATTGCTTGTAGCTTCATCTCTCATACTTAAGTCTAGCTTAAAGCTTAAGTCGTTTTCGAGTTTATCTTTTTTACTAAGCAGTTGCATTAAAAACTTTGGTAATCTTACACCTTTCTTTCTAAAACTTCCTCCAATAGTCCATTCTGTTGCATTGGTTTCACTGAGCTGATAATCTACTAAACTTAAACTGAGTATTCTGCTTTTCTTATACTCGAACTTTAAATTTAATTGGTCTGTGGTGGTAACGTCTATACCAATCAATGGTTGAAACTGTTCTTGAATAGTAATATTAGGTACTAAGAAAAATGGCACATAATTACCCGTGTCTCCAATTCTAAATTGTGGTGCTCCATATCGAAAAGGGTCAGCAAATTGTAAAGCACTTGTATAGCTGTTCATACTTAATGTACCACTATACTGATGAGTAATGTTAATGGAAGTGAATTTTTTAGCCAATGATGGAATTTTGCTTAAACCTGTATAACTCAATCTCCAATTAGGTTTTGGAAGAATACCAGCAAATGGATTATTTTTTACACTACTATTATTTTGTTTAATTAATGCTACTTCATTAGGATCTTTTTTAGTGTAAGCTGCAATGAAGGATGGAATTAAAACATCTTGACTGTATTTGCCATAACCACTTGCATAACCATTAGCATCAATAGTTCCTCCTTGTGCAGACCAATATGGATTTTCATTTGCCAATCTTTGAGAAATAATTGGTCTATAGCTTTGAAATGTTTTAAATATTTCTGTTACTTCATTTGGGTCTACTTTTCCAAATAAAGTGCTGAACGAAATAAATGAAACACTAAATCCTCCAGTAGCATAAGGATTTAAATGTTGTTTGTTATTTGAGTTGTTATTGAACAAAGTATCTTTAAATAATTCAGTGTATTCTTTACTGAAGGATTTTTCTAAACTAATATCAATAGTAAATTCTCTTATTGGTTCTAACTGTGCATTAATACTGAGTTTTTGTTCAAAATTTTGTCGGAATAATAAATTGAAATTACTGTCTACACTAAACAATCCTGCTGCTGCTTTTCGTTCTAACCACCTAGAATCAGGTTGTTTGCCAAATACATAATCAAGACCAGGTTGCATGCTATTAAAATTCTGACCAAATGCTTGTGTGCTATCCATAAATCCAGGAATACGACTCTTATAATTTTCAGTATAATTGAGTTGAATGGTTTTAAGCATGGTTAAAATTTTACCTGCTGCTCTTACAATAGGGCTCATTGCCATTTGTTGATTTTGGCGTTGAATTCTATTGCCATTTCTAGCATCTCTTCTTTGCTTTTTCCATTTTGCTAAAGCCTCATCTTTCTTCTTTCCTTCTAAACCTTTTAAAGCATCTTCTTTGGTTGGAAGATTTTTTAATAAATCTGTAATTGGAGGAGGTTCTGTTCCTGGAGGTAAAGGGTTATCTAAGTTTCTTAAGAACCTGCTTTTGCTATAAAGTCTAGTTAAATCAAATTGTGCTGTCATGGTATTATCCTGACTGTTTTCTATAATATTTCCTAGCTCAACAGCAACTCTACTTGCACCTATCCAATTATAAGTTGTGGTATATCCGTAACGAGCAGTGATCCATTCTGTTAAAGGAAACTTGCTTAATGGTAATGTATAACTAGCAATTGATTTTTGATTATAAAGTGTATTTCTTCCTCCTTTAAAAAAGTTATCTCTAACACTATCTCTTTTTGCTTTTGTATCTAATATACCATAGGGCTCATCTACACGTGCATTGTTAACGGCATTAAAGTCTAAGTTTAGTGATTTGCTAATATCCCATCGAACATTATAAAATCTATCGAAAGTAAAATACTTGTCATATGTAGTATCTACTCTTTGAATTTTTGTACTGGTTAAATCTGTATTTACAATACGTGGAATAAATCTACCCATTTGTCGGTTCACATCTGCTCTAAAACCAATAGTTGATGGCATTAGATTAAAGTTGAAATCTTTAATTAAACCTAACCATTTACTTTTCGATTTGATTATTTTTTTAAATGGTTCAATATACTTGGCTTGTTTCTGATAACTATAGCCTAAAGCCCCACGATATTTGTCTACTTTGTTTTCTTCTACTGTAGGAGAAGAGTTGATGGTTTGAGTGTATGAAAAACTTAAATCGAAATTACTTAAACTCCAAAGCTTATTAGTTAAGCCAGGAGCTACTTTCATATTAGTTACATTAATGGTTTTAATGGTGGTTTGATCTAGAGACATGTTTTTTATAGAGTCTCTAGTTTTACTATTTCCAGCAGCATTTATTTTGTCTTTATACAACACATCTTTATCATAAGGATCAAATTGTGGGGTACGAATAGTTTTTGAAATACTTGCAAAAACAGGCAAAGTTATTTTTGCAGATTTTGGAAGAAGTTTGCCAGCGTCAATATTTAATGCAGCATCAAATTGAGTTAAATTTTCTCGAGAACGTTCTTGAATTTTAGATTCAATACTTCCAAAACCTTGTGTATGCATATTTGCCGAAACACTTAATTTACCCAAATCTGCCAAGGTAATATCAACCCTACCCAATGCAGCATAGGCACCAGTTTCATTAATGTTGCTAAGTCTTAACTCGTTTACCCAAAGTTCTGCATCAATAGTAGAAGATTTTTTTCCTGCATGTTCCATAGCAACTAAAATGCCTCTTACTTCTCCTAAGTTTGGATTACCAAATACGCTAATAGTTTTTAAACCACGAACTTTTCTATAAATATTTTGAACATTAAAACCTGGTGTATTGTTTCGCTCTAATTTAATTGAAATCAACTCTTGTAAATCAATATCTAAATTGTTAGAATCTGGCCAAACAATATTGGCTTGTGCAGGTGTATAACGACCTTCAGGGGTAATGTTTAATGGAAGTTTGATTTCGTAATAGTTATTCAAGAAATCCTGACCTATTCTAACTACTAAATTAACATCTCCGTTTTCTACTTTAGTTAATGCTTTTGGAGGATAATCTAAGTGAGCAAACATGTTAATTTTTCCATATTGTCTAATATCTAAGTTCAAAGTTTTAAACACACCACGAGATTTGTTTGGCTCTAATCCTGATACACGTATTGCTAAAGCTTGTTCGTTTTGTAAAAGATTAACACCATTATTACTGAGTTGTTGAACCCTTTCAATTCCTGGAGGAATTACATAATTTACAGGAGAACGTGCACTATTTTCTTCTAGGTTAACTGCAAGTGTATTTAATGAACTATTACTTGCAACAGGAGCATATTTACCAGTGGTGTCAATATCGTAAGTAAACTGTCGCCAAATATTTCTAACTAAATCTAAACGAGCAAAACGCATGGTAATAGAATCTTCCCAACCCGTCATATACATTCTCATAAATCGAATAGATTTAAAATCGGGAATGTCATTTATTCTTGTACCTTCTTTCAATGGAATTCTGAATAAATACCAATTTTCTTTTCCTTGCTGACCATTGGCATATCTTACATTAACTTGTCTTTTGTCTGTAATATATTTTGTATTACCAACATCCATTCCAGGAGCAATATCTATTTCGTATTCGTAGTATTGTTCAGTTTCATTTAAGGTATTGTCTCTGTTTAAATCTTCATTATCTGGGTACAAAGTTGTTGCAGGAGAAAACTCGCTGCCACCTGTTACAATTGGAGAATTACCTTGTGGGTTATTAAACTTTTTATAACGTTGTAAAATACCAGTGTTAGATGCATTGAAATTTGCATCTCTATACCATAAATAATTATCATTACTTGGGTCTTTTATGGCATTTTGATAAATGATAGAATTTGGTCCAAATTGTGTAAAAAGTTTATTTAAATAATCTGATCTTTTTCTTCTTTCTTCTTCATCAGATAATCCATCAAAACCAACATCCTGATAAGGTCTGTCATCTGGATTATTACTAAATGCAGTGGTTATTTGAATAGGGTTTACAGGTGTTTTGCCCCAGGTGTTTGAGCTATCAACTAATGCAGGAGAAGTTGGGGTATTCATTCCATTTTCGTAAAATCGTTTGCCATCTTTTAAAATGTCCTCACTCAGATTCCCCAGATTAATTACAAGCTTTCCACCTGTTCTTAAAGAATCATTGATGAAAGGATTTTGTACCCAAAATTCTAAAAATTCAAAGTTGTTAGTTTCAAAATCTGTTTGATCTATAGCTCTCATAATTCCACCCCATTTTTTTCTTTTTTCTGATGGGTTAGTGAATTTGCCAAATGAATTAATTTTTGAAGGGTCTGATATGAAATTATATGGACCAGGTTCTTGAGGATAATAACTTAGATCGAAAGTTTGAGTTTGTGTATTAACAATATTTGTGGTTTGTTGTGGGAATAACTCGTTGGTGAATACCTGACGAACTCTCGGATTACTTAACTCGTTTAAATCACTCTTTAATGGATTTGAATTTGAATTCTTATCTTGTAAATTAGGTTCAATATTATACCAAGCTAATCTAGATCTATTAAAATTATAATCTATACTATCTGTTAATTCGGCTTCAGGAAATTGAGCTTTACCTTGAGGTGTAGATGCAAGTGCCCAAGATATTAATGGAAATCTAAGATCTAAGCTGCTTCTGGTTCCTTCAAAATCGTCAATATAAATTAAGCCATTACCACCTGAGCCAATTTGCGGAGGATGGCCAGGTTTAAAATAAGCTGCTTCGCCATAAGCTGTAATGGTACTCATGGTTTTGCTATTATAAAAAGGAAGTTTATTTAACCATTTTGTTAGTTGTGGCCAATTAGACTTATAGCTAAAGTCTACACCATAAATTGTGTTACGTACTGGGTCGTCACCAAAGTTCATTTTAGTGAAAAAAGGACGTTCGTTTAATCTTTCCATTGTTGCACCAAAAGAAAGTTTTTTATTGGCTTTGTAATCTAAGCGTAAACCTAAAAATCCTTTTTGTTGAATACCAAAATTGGCGTTGTTTTCGTAAGAAACATTTACTGGAACTCCAGAATTTAGTATGGCTTGATTGAGTATTTTTACAGAACCTAAATTATAATCAATAGTATAATCTGAACCTTCAACTAAAAGCTGACCACCTGCGTTAATTCGAACAGAACCTTGTGGAATATTAAATGCACCCAAATAAATTTCACTTCCACCTGATCCCTTTGCCTGACCTTGCATATAAAATCTATCAAGATTAGCATAAGTTTGAGCAATAGCTTTGATGGTATCGTAAAGAAAATTAAATACATATTTTGCCTTAGTAGAATCGGGCATACCACCAAAAGCCAAAGTATCTAAATCAGCTCCAAAAGGTTCAAGTTTTGGTAAAATAATTCTTCCATATTGAGGTAAGATGGTGAAGTTTTCTACAAAGTCGAACTGGCCATCGGGTTGTGGATCGTTTCTATTGTTTAAATTATCTAAACCAATGATGGAAATTAATGGCCTTCCTTCAACACTAGGTGAACTTTCAGGTAAATATCTGTTCATGCCACCACTTGGTTGTTCATACAAAATATTTAATCTAAAATCTTCTCTACTAATACCCACCATGTCTAATGAATACACATTTTTCATCATCAATCTCCAAATGGGTAGGTTTACTCTTGCCGAAGTGGCTTTCAATAATTTTAAGAACAACATTTTTTGAACACCAGCTTGTTGAGAGGATGTGTCTAAAGCAACTTCCTGACTAAATTCTCCTACTTTATAAACCCTTCCATTTAAAGAGTATTCATAAGCAACACCTAAAACCTCATCGGGTAATAATTGCGAGTTTAATGAAAGCATTCCTAATTGTGGGTTGAAAATATACTCGTTAGGTGTTAACTTTCTAGCAAAAGTTTTTTCATAATCATTCACTGGTCTTAAACCCAAAGCCAACATATTGCTGTTAACTTGAGAAGGTACTCTGTTATTAGGATTTGCAATTAAACTATTGTATAAACTATTATTTCCATTATCGGGTTGTGAGTTATTGTTTCTTGGAGCAATATTTGTGTTCGAAACTTCACTTTCGCCCAAATCTGCAAACCCAATTACATCTCTTGCATCTGTTGTAGCACCATTTCTGTTGGTAACCCACACTTCAATTCTTTGAACTTGAATCTGACTTACTACAATTGGTAATTTACTCATTGCAGTATTAAAGTTTTTACGAAAATGTTGAGCTACTAAAAAGTGTCTATTTTCATCGTAATCGCTTAGTTTTTTCTGAAAAGTTGTTACAGCAGCACCACCTTGTAAAGTTTGGTTTTGGCGTTGATTTCTTTGATTTGCCAATGCAGCTGTGAAATAAAGTTTACCAAATTGTAATTGTGTTTTTATACCAAATAAGTTGGTGGCACTTGGTATTAATGTTCCTTTAGATTCAAAACCAATATTTCCGGCTTCAATGCTTTTTAATATTTCATCTTCGCTGCCTTTATAGTCTAATTTTATTTGATTAAGATAATCGAAATTGGCTAGTGTATTATAGTTGATAGGAAGTTTAAGTTTATCGCCAATATTAGCATTAACACCCACATTAGCATTCATATCAAAATCAAAACCACCAGTTCTTCTAGCACGTTCTGGAATGGTTGGATTATTGGTGTACTGACCTTGATAACCCATTAAAATATCAATATTACCGGTTGGTTTTATATCAATTAAAGAACCCAAAGGGTTTTTAGCAGCTTTTGTAGCATCGGCTACAGATTTTTTTGTTTGGTCTATTGCAGATTTTGCATTATCAATAGCACTAGAAGCATTGGGAGCTATATTACCTAAACCAAAAGTTCTATCGAAAAACTTAGGATAAACGATATGATTGGGTCTTTGTGTTTTTTTATTAAGATTGAATAAAGCGTCTGTTCTTAATTTAAAATTAATGGCTTCTTGTTGTTTAGATTTAATAGCATAAAACTCTTGAAAAGTGAGGTAGGTAGGTTTTCTGTAGGTTCTATTACCAATTTTCTCAGTAATGTAATATCGTTTTGTTTTAAAATCGTATTCAATATCTTGCTTTAATATGGAGGTATCACCAATATTAAAAGAGTTCAAATTTCTCCATGTAAATTTATCACCCCTTCTATCTTGTAGAGGGTATTTCAGTGAATCGTTGGTGGTTTGAGCAAACACCAAACCCTGTTGGAACATAGATACAGCACCAAACACAGCACAGCCTAAAGCTTTAAAAATAATCTGTTTCAAAAAAAAGGAAACTTAGTTAGGTAGAGTTACGCCAATAGTTATATATTTTTTAAAGCTTGTTTAATAATTTCTTGAATAGAACTATCTGAATTTGATACAATTACTTTTTTTACTGCCTTTTCTGCAATAGGTTTACCTATACCTAATGCCATTAAAGCATTGATTGCATCTAACTCTAACGGATTTAAGCTGTAAGTTATTGCATTTAATTCAGTTACAAACCCAGTTAGTTTATCTCTTAACCCCACTACTAAAAGTTCAGCAGTTTTTTTGCCAATACCTTTAATTTTTACTAACTCGTTCACATTGCCTGAAACAATACAGTTAGCTAATTCAGTTGGTTTCATACCAGAAAGCATCATTCTTGCGGTAGAAGCACCAACCCCTGAAATACTAATGAGGTGAATGAAAATCTCTTTTTCTTTTGGTTCAGCAAAACCATAAAGTGTTTGAGCATTTTCTGTTATGTGTAAATAAGTATACAGTAAGCCATTTTCTTTGGCATGAATGGCTTCATAGGTATGTAAACTAATTTGTACATCGTAACCCACTCCATTCACATCAACAAAAACCCTAGCTGGTGATTTATTCACAAAATTTCCTCTTACAAAAGCAATCATAGACAAGTTCAAAAATAGTAGAGAATACCTAAAACTGCAGAATTAATTTTAAACGGAATTGTTAAAAACTAGTGGTAAATAAAACTAATGAACACTTGTTTTAATTGACATCCCCCTATATTTGCAAAAAATTTGAACAGAGTGATGTCTTCAAGATTAGTGAAATCCCTTAGATTATTGACATTTGGACTTGTTGTATTATTTATTTCTAATACATCTTTGGCTAATGAAACAAAGCACGAAGAAGAGAAAATTAATCCTGCTAAAATCATTATTGAACACGTTTCAGATGCTCATGATTTTCACTTTTTCAATATCAACGAAAAACCAGTAACAATTCCTCTTCCTGTAATTCTGTACAATCCAGAAAAAGGGTTAAGTTGTTTTATGTCGTCTGCATTTCATCATGGTCATGAAGCTCATGATGGATATATGCTTTACACAGAGCATTTTGCTAAAGAGCACCATTTAGAAGATGTAAAAGATGCAAAGGGTCAATTATTATACAAAGAAGGTCAGATTTATACAGTAGGAGCAGATGGATTGCCAGATTTAAATTCTAAAGTTTACGATCTTTCATTAACTAAAAATGTTGTTCAAAACATTTTATCAATGATATTATTGGTTTGGTTAATGATAGGTGTTGCAAAACATTATAAAAATGGGCAAGGGGTAAAAACTGCTCCAAAAGGATTTCAAAATGCAATTGAACCAGTAATTACTTTTGTAAGAGATGAGGTTGCAAAACCAAACTTGGGTCATAAATATCAAAGGTTTATGCCTTTATTATTAACAATTTTCTTTGTTATTTTAATAAACAATATTATTGGCTTAATCCCAGGCTCGGCAAATGTTAGTGGAAACATAGCATTTACTGCTATGTTAGGTTTAATTTCATTTATTGTTATTTTAATTAATACAAATAAACATTTCTGGGCACATATTTTTAATCCACCTGTACCAATGGGTGTTAAATTTATTATGGTGCCAGTAGAAATTCTTGGAATTTTCACCAAACCTTTCGCTTTAATTATCAGGTTATTTGCTAATATGATTTCTGGTCATATTATCATTCTAAGTTTTATTTGTTTAATTTTCGTGTTCGGAGCCATGAATACTGCTTTAGGTTGGGGAACTTCACCATTCTTCATCTTATTATCAGTTTTTATATATCTTATTGAAGTGTTGGTTGCTTTTATTCAGGCATTCATTTTCGCTAATTTAACTGCTGTGTTTATTGGACAAGCATTTGAAGGCGAACATCACCATGAAGAAGCAGCACATCATTAATTTTTTTCTTTCATTTTAAAACAAGAACAACCATGAGTTTATTAACAGTTCTATTAGAAATTCAACCAGGTTACGGTGCTATTGGTGCTGGCTTGGCTGCAATTGGAGCAGGTATTGGTATTGGTCAAATCGGTAAAGGTGCAGTAGAAGGTATTGCACGCCAACCAGAAGCTTCTAATGATATTCGTGCTAATATGATTCTTGCTGCAGCGTTAGTAGAGGGTGTTGCCCTTTTAGGTGCTGTTGCTGGATTACTTGCTGTATTTAAATAGTAAGATTAGTTCGTCATCAAATTATTACTGCACTCAACGCACAGGGCCGAGAGTGCAGTTTAATTAAAACTTTCAACCTTTTATATTTGATTTTATGGATTTAATAACCCCACAGTTTGGATTGTTTTTTTGGAATTTAGTAGCATTTTTAGTAGTATTCTTAATACTTAAAAAATTTGCATGGAAACCTATTTTAAATAGTTTAAATGAAAGAGAATCTGGAATTGCAGATTCAATTGCTACTGCCGAAAGAGTTAAAGCTGAAATGGCTCAGTTGAAAAGTGAGAATGAAGCTTTATTGCAAAGTGCTCGTGAAGAAAGAGCTACAATGATAAAAGATGCTAAAGCAACTGCAGATAAAATGGTTGCAGAAGCAAAAGATAAAGCTAAATCTGAGTATGATAGAATAGTTTCTGATGCTCAGCTTGCTATTACTCAACAAAAAAATGCAGCATTGATTGATGTTAAAAATCAAGTTGGTGCTTTAGTAATTGAAGTGAGTGAAAAAATTATCAGAAGAGAATTAAGTAATAAAGGCGAACAAGAAAAATATATTTCTGATTTAGCTGCTTCTGTAAAACTGAATTAAAAATTACGAATTAAGAATTTTGAATTGAAAAACATTAATTCATCATTCATGATTCAGCATTCATAATAAATAAAAATGCCTAACCCTCGTTTAGCAAATAGATACGCAAAAAGTTTGGTTGATTTGGCTCAAGAAAGAAATCAACTAGAAACGGTTTATGCAGATATGTTGTTTTTACAAAAACTTTGTAAAACAAGTAAAGAATTTGTAGCTGTAATGAAAAGTCCTATCATTACTTCAGACAAAAAAAATAATGTGTTAACAGCCATTACTACTGGAAAAGTTAGTGAAATAACACAATTGTTCAACAAACTTTTAGTAAATAAAGGTAGAGAGTTTGAATTACCAGAAATTGTAAATGCTTTTATAGATCAATACAACCAAATTAACGACATACATAAGGTTCAAATTACTACTGCGGTTGAAATAACAGAAACTTTAAAGCAAGAGATTGTAAATAAAGTAATCAAAGAAACCGGTTTTAGTAAAGTTGAATTAGAAACTAAAACAGATGATAAATTAATTGGTGGTTTTGTTATGGAATATAATAATATGCTTGTAGATGCAAGTGTATTAAGAGATTTAAAAGACATTAAAAAACAGTTTGATAAAAACTTATTTATACAAGCTCTTAGATAAAGTAAATTTTAATAATTAATAATTGATATATGGTAGACATTAAACCTGATGAAATATCAGCAATTTTAAAACAGCAATTAAGCAATTTTAATGCAAGTGCCGACCTTGAAGAAATAGGTACAGTTTTGCAAGTAGGTGATGGTATTGCACGTGTTTATGGTTTAAATAATGTAGGTAGTGGTGAACTTGTAGAGTTTGAAAATGGTGTTAGAGCTATTGCATTAAACCTTGAAGAAGATAATGTAGGTGTAGTATTATTAGGTGAAAGTGGCGAAATTAAAGAAGGTGCAAAAGTTAAACGTACTGGTCAAATTGCTTCTATCAAAGTTGGTGAAGGATTAACTGGTCGTGTAATTAACACTTTAGGAGAACCTATTGATGGTAAAGGACCAATTCAAGGTGAATTATATGAAATGCCTTTAGAGCGTAAAGCACCAGGGGTAATTTACAGAGAGCCTGTTAAAGAACCTTTACAAACTGGTATCAAAGCTATTGATGCTATGATTCCTATTGGTAGAGGGCAAAGAGAATTGGTAATTGGAGATAGACAAACAGGTAAAACTGCAATTTGTATTGATACTATTATCAATCAAAAAGAATTTTATGATGCTGGTGAACCAGTGTATTGTATATATGTAGGTATTGGACAAAAAGCTAGTACCATAGCTGGTGTTATGAAAACATTAGAAGATAATGGTGCTATGGCTTACACTACTATAGTTGCAGCTTCTGCTTCTGATCCTGCTCCTCAACAATTCTATGCCCCATTTGCTGGTGCTGCTATTGGTGAGTTTTTTAGAGATACAGGTAGACCGGCTTTAATTATTTTTGATGATTTAAGTAAACAAGCTGTTGCATACCGTGAGGTTTCATTGTTATTACGTCGTCCTCCAGGTCGTGAAGCTTATCCTGGTGACGTATTCTATTTACACAGTCGTTTATTAGAAAGAGCTGCAAAAATTATTGCAAATGATGATGTAGCTAAAAACATGAACGATTTACCAGAAAGTATTAAACATTTAGTAAAGGGTGGTGGTAGTTTAACTGCTTTACCAATTATTGAAACACAAGCTGGTGACGTTTCTGCTTATATTCCTACCAATGTAATTTCAATTACAGATGGACAGATTTTCTTAGAAGGTAACTTATTTAATGCTGGTATTCGTCCTGCAATTAACGTAGGTATTTCTGTTAGTCGTGTGGGTGGTAATGCACAAATTAAATCTATGAAAAAAGTAGCTGGTACATTAAAATTAGACCAGGCTTTATTTAGAGAGTTAGAAGCTTTCTCTAAATTTGGTGGAGATTTAGATGCTGCTACAAAAAATGTAATTGATAAGGGAGCTCGTAACGTAGAAATATTAAAGCAAGCTCAATACACTCCTTTTACAGTAGAAAAGCAAGTTGCTATTATTTATTTAGGAACCCAAGGTTTATTAAAAGAAGTGGCAGTAAAAAATGTAAAAGCATTTGAAGAGCATTTCTTAGTTGAAATGACCAATAAATTACCTGAAGTATTAGCAGAGTTTAAGAAAGGAATTTTAAATGACGATAGTATTAAGAAAATGGTTGATTTAGCTAAAAGCTTAACACCTCAATACAAATAACTCATAAATATGTAATAAAAAACCGCAGATTTTTTCTGCGGTTTTTTTATGTTCAAAATAATTTGGGTGTTGTATTTAACAAATTAAACTAAAACAGTTTTTGATGATTTCAAATTTCAAGTTTTCTTGAGTATCAACAGGTTCTCCATCTATATGTAAAGGTGCATGTTTTAAATTTTTAATGGTAATAGATGGTGCTTGATAATAGAGAATATTTTTCTTACTGATATCTTCTACCAAATTTTGTAATTTATTATTGCCCCTTAGTTGTTGTAAAATAGCAAAAGGCAGTTTAGCTTTATTCATTTTTTGCACTATTACTACATCTAATAAACCATCATTTAAACTGGCTTTTGGAGCAATAGTAAAATTATTGCCAAACTGATTGCTATTGGCAATACTGATAAAAAATGCATCAGTAAAAAAATTAAATCCATTAATGATTACTTCAAATTGATAGGGTTGTGCTTTAAAAAAATTAATAATACTTTGTTGGGTATAGGTAAATAATCCTCTTGAAGCTTTGGTTGAAAAATCATGTGCTATTTTAGCATCAAAACCCACCCCACTAAGCATACAAGCAAATTGGCCATTAACCAGAAATCCATCTACTAGTTTAGCAGAGCCTTTAAAAATGAGTTCTAATGAAGATTTTATTTTCATGGGGATATTAGCCGCTCTAGCTAAACCATTTCCAGAACCAATAGGAATAATACCAAAATTTACTTTCGAAAATCTTAAATCACTGATCACTTTATTTGCTGTACCATCTCCACCTATGATTACAACATCTGTAATAGATTCTGTTTCAATTTTTTCTTTTATAAAATTATAATTGCCTTCTGAGTTAGTATGTATAAATTCATAAGCAACACCTTTTTCTTGTGTAAGCTTTTCAATTTGCTTTATTATTAGTTCTTTCTTCTTGGTCCCAGATTTTGGGTTAATTAAATAAATAAATTTTCTTTCCATTCTTTACTTCTTCAATAAATATGCAATAATATTTTACCATCTCAACAATGCACTACCCCATGTAAAACCACTACCAAAAGCAGCTAGACAAATGAGATCGCCTTCATTCACTTTGCCTAATTCAAATGCTTCACATAAGGCAATTGGAATACTGGCTGCAGTAGTATTTCCATATTTCTGAATATTGTTAAAAACTTGGTCGTCACTAAGCTTTAGTTTTTGTTGCACAAATTGTGCAATTCTTAAATTAGCTTGATGGGGTACTAATAAATTAATATCAGTGGTTGATAAATTGTTTTTTGATAAAGCTTCCATAATGACTTCAGGAAATTTAACCACTGCTTTTTTAAATACAGTTTGTCCATCCATATTCGGAAAAATTTGAGCGTTATTAATCATATCATGACTAATAAACATTTGTCCTATTTCAGCTTCATCAAAACTGTTTAAATTTTCTTTCCAATAGTTAGCATGTGTTCCGGGGTTATACATTGCTAAAACTTCTGCATCTGCACCATCGCTATGTAAATGTGTACTTAAAATACCTTGGTTCTCATTTGTTGTAGGTTGTAATACCACAGCACCAGCACCATCTCCAAAAATTACGGTAACATTTCTTCCACGAGTTGTAAAGTCTAAACCAAATGAATGTTTTTCACTTCCTACTAAAAGAATATTTTTATACATTCCTGTTTTAATGAATTGGTCGGCAATACTTAAACCATATACAAAACCACTACATTGATTTCTGATATCAAGAGCACCAATTTCTCCCATCTTCATTTCTCGTTGCAACAACACGCCACAACCAGGAAAATAGTAGTCGGGTGAAAGTGTAGCAAAAATAATGAAGTCAATATCTTGAGGGGTTATGCCAGCTCTTTCAATGGCAACTTTTGCAGCTTCAATACCCATTGTAGTTGTAGTCTCTTTAGTTCTATGAGCATATCTTCTTTCTTTTATTCCAGTTCTTTCTTGAATCCATTCATCAGAAGTGTCCATGTATTTTAATAAATCATTATTGGTTACAATATTTTCTGGAACATATTTTCCAATACCAGCAATTTTTGTACGAAGCATTTTAAAAGGTTTAATCTTTCAAAGATAATGGTTGTTAGTTTTAATGATTTTTTTATACTTGTTAAACAATTTCAAATACTAGTAATTATTGTAATGCATTGTATGTTACGAATTATATTTGTGCAAATTTTATAATTCAAATGAAAGTAGCTATTGTAGGTGCAACAGGATTAGTAGGTAGTAAAATGTTGCAAGTTTTAGAAGAAAGAAATTTTCCAGTAACTGAAATTATTCCTGTAGCCAGTGAAAGAAGTGTTGGCAAAGAAATTTTTTTTAAAGCGAAGAGTTATAAGGTAGTTAGTATGCAAGATGGGATTAATGCTAAACCTGCTTTAGCTATATTTTCTGCTGGTGGCTCTACTTCTTTAGAATGGGCACCCAAATATGCAGAAGCAGGAATTCGTGTTATTGATAATTCATCTGCTTGGAGAATGGATGCAACAAAGAAATTAGTCGTTCCAGAAGTAAATGCTCATGTGTTAACAGCAGATGATTATATTATTGCAAACCCAAATTGTTCTACCATTCAAATGGTTGTGGCATTACAGCCTTTGCATAAAAAATATTCAATCAAAAGAGTTGTGGTAAGCACTTATCAAAGTGTTACAGGTACTGGTAAAAAAGCTGTTGATCAATTAATGAATGAAAGAAATGGTGTTGATGGTGAAATGGCTTACAAGTATAAAATTGATCTAAATGCAATTCCACAGATTGATGTTTTTTTACCCAATGGATATACCAAAGAGGAAATGAAAATGGTATTAGAAACCTGTAAAATTATGGGGGATGATCAAATTAAAGTTACTGCAACAACTGTTCGTATTCCAGTAATGGGTGGCCATAGTGAAAGTGTTAATGTTGAGTTTGAAAATGATTTTGAATTGAGTGAAGTAAGAGATATTTTAGTTGCTGCACCAGGCATTATTTTAGAAGACGATATCAATAATGCTATTTATCCAATGCCGATGAATGCTCATGAAAAAGATGGTGTTTTTGTGGGTAGATTGAGAAGAGATGAAACACAGCCTAATACTTTAAACATGTGGATTGTAAGCGATAATCTCCGTAAAGGTGCTGCGACCAATGCAGTTCAAATTGCAGAGTATATGTTAGAGCAGGGTTTACTTTAAACTTTTAAGTTTATTCTTGGTAAGATTCTAGTTTTAATGCTCTTGGGCTCCAGTGATCAAAAAATTCTAAAATATTTCTTTTGCTATAACCTTTTGCTTCTTCAAGGTAAGCTGAGTTTTGTGTGTGTATTCTTTTTCCTTCTGCATTAAGTATAACAAACACAGGAAATCCAAAGCGTTGAGGAAATTCGTATTTAGTTAATAATTCTTTATTTTCATTTTCTTTGCTATGATTCAAATGATACAGAATATAGTTTGCATGTAAAGCAGAATCTAGTTGTGCATCTTTCAAAACAAACTTGTTGAATTTAATGCACCAACTACACCAATTTCCTCCAATCATTAGCAATACATGTTTATTTTGTTGCTTTGCTTGTTGTAATGCTTGTTCAATATCTGCTTTAGCATTTGCATTTGGATTGTAGGGCTTTAAAGTATCAGAAATATGAGCACTTGCAAAAAAATGAAGAGCAATAAAAATTGTGGTAAGAGTTAATTTCATAATTATAAAAATAATAGTTCTTTTAGATAAGATTAATAAACTTTTTTGAATCTAAGTTTAATACTGTTAATTGCTAAAACCACATCACTCAAACCCATAATTAAAGCACCATAGGTTGGTCCATAATGACCCAATAAACCCACAGCAGCAACTGGTATGGCAACTACATTATAGATCAATGCCCAAAATAAATTTTCTTGAATGGTAATGTATGTATGTTTTCCTATACCCATGGCAAAAGGTAGTTTATCTAATCCATTTCTCATTAATACTACTTGAGCTGATTGTATAGCTAACTGACTCGCTTGAGCCAGAGAAATACCTAAACTTGCTTTTGCCAAAGCTGGTGCATCATTAATACCATCACCCACCATAGCAGTAGGAACTGATGCATTTAATTTTGCAATGAATGCAATTTTATCGGCAGGAGTTTGTTCAGCATATACTTCATCAATTCCTAAAGTTTTAGCCACACGCTCACATTTTTCTTTTTTATCTCCACTTAATAAAATGGTTTTAATATTTTTTGAATGCAGCCAGAGAATTACTGGTTTGGCTTCTGGTCTTATTTCATCTTTTACATCAATCCAACCAATTAAATTTTTATTTTTTGTGATATAAATATTATGGGTATGATCTTGAGTTAATGTAATTACTCCTTTAAATGATGTTGCTGTGTAATGGTTGCCATCTTTATCAGTTGCTTGCATACCTAACCCTTTAATTTCATCAATTTTATTCCATTTAATTTCTTCCTTTTGTTTCCATTCATTACTAATGGCTGATGCAATGGGGTGGTTTGAAAATTTTTCTAATGAGTACACAATTTTCTTAAACTCATTTTCATCTATAGTGGCTGAAAATTGTTGAATATTGAATGCACCTGTTGTTAATGTGCCTGTTTTATCAAAAACAATTTGTTTAATATGTTTAAATTTTTCAAGACTTGTTGAATCTTTAAATAATACACCATTTTTACTGGCTCTACCTAACCCAACTGCAATAGCAGCAGGAGTTGCAAGTCCCATAGCACAAGGACAAGAAATTACTAATACGGCAACTGCTCTTATTAAACTTTCTGAAAATGATACATGAAATACAAACTGATTAATGATTAATGTAAGAATGGCTATTGCTATTACTGCTGGAACAAAAACAGCACTAATTTTGTCTGCCAACAATTGCATGGGTGGTTTTTCACTTTGAGCATTTTGAATCATTGTAATAATCTGAGCTAAAACTGTATCATTACCAGCAGCAGAAACTTGAGCTTTAAAAGCCCCATCATTTACAATACTTCCACCAATTAATGTTTCTTTTTCTTTCTTTTCAATAGGTATGCTTTCTCCTGTAATTATACTTTCATCTATAGTTCCATTTCCCCAAAGTATTTTGCAATCTGCAGGAACTTTTTCACCAGATTTTATTAATACCAAGTCTCCTACTTTTAAATCTTTACTATCTACCTCAAATAATTGCTCTTGATATTGATCATCAAAAGCTATCATTGTAGCTTTTGTAATTTGAGACTTTAATAGTTTTTGTAATTCTGTTTGTGTTTGAGCACTGGTTCTTTCTTCTAAATAATTTCCTAGAAAAACAAGAGTTATTGTTGTTGCTGTAGTTTCAAAAAACATAAACTCATGAGCTTTGCCAATGAGTAAACCATATAAACTATAACCATATGCTGCAGTTGTACCAAGAGTAATAAGCACATTCATGTTTGGATATTTATTCAGCAAACTTTTTACAGCACTTTTGCCAAAATATCCTATACCAATTAAGTAAACAACAGTTGCCAAACTCAATTGTAATAATGGTTGCATGAGCCATTGTATATGAACAATATGTCCTATAAAAAGTGGAAGAGAAAATATTAAACAAACAATAAATCTTTGCCAATGATTTTTAAAAAATCTTTTTGTTTTATTTATATTTTTTTGAGCAGCTTGACTCACAACTCTATAACCTAAGTTTTCTATATTTTTTTCAATTTCTGCTAAAGGCAACGCTTCTTTATTCAGAAAACTTACATCTCCATTTACATAATTCACCCTAACATTTTGCAGCCCTTTTTTTTCTAAAGTTTTTGTAATGGAAATAGCACAGCTATTGCAATCCATGCCTTCGATTTTTAATAATGTATTTTCCATGGTTCTAACAAAAGTAGTTTAGACTTTTAAATTAACTTATCGAGAAAAGAATAATCTTTACATGATAGAAATCAGATTATGCAAATTGAGTATCAGTTAAACGAAATAGAACGAGTTGTTCAACAAGTATGGGATGCTAAAAAACAATATAAAATATGGACTTTTAATGCATCAATGGGTGTAGGAAAAACAACATTTATTAATACACTTTGTAAATATTTAGCTATAGAAGAGTTGAGTAATAGTCCAACTTTCTCTATCATTAATGAATATTTTAGTACAAAAGCTGGAACTGTTTTTCATTTAGATTTATATAGATTAAAAGATGAGCAAGAGGTGTTAGATGTTGGAATTGAAGATATCATCAATAGTAACAATTATTGCTTTATTGAATGGCCAGATAAAACTACTTTTTTATTACCGGATGAATATTGCAATATTGAGATAGAATTACTTGAAAATGGAAATAGAAAAATTACTTTTTAGTAAACCATAATAAACTTCCATCACCATAGCTTAAGAATCTAAAATCATTTTCAAGAGCATAGGCATACACTTTTTTCCAGTTGTCTTTTAAAATTGCTGCTACTAATAAAAGTAAAGTTGATTTTGGTTGATGAAAATTGGTAACTAATGCATTGGCCACTTTTAGTTGATAAGGTGGTGCAATAATGATTTGTGTTTTAGCAATCAACTTTTTTATTTTATTATTTCTCATAAACTCAAGAAGTGCACATAGAGCATCTTTATAAAAAATATTTTGTGTTAATTCATATGCATCCCATTGATGAATTTGTAAATCTTCAATGGTAGTGGCAGAAGAATTAGTAATAGCTCTAACGCCCATCCAGTAAAGGGTTTCAAGTGTTCGCAAAGAAGTAGTGCCCACTGCAATAATGTTGTTTTTATCTTGTTGAATGAGTAACTCAATAAATGAATCTTCAACTTCGAAAAACTCCTGATGCATTTCATGATCTTTCATAATCTCAGACTTCACCGGTTTAAAAGTTCCTGCTCCAACATGTAAAGTCACATAGCCAGATAGAATATTTTTTTCTTGAAAAGATTCAAAAATAGCTTCTGTAAAATGTAAACCAGCTGTAGGAGCAGCAACAGAACCATCATGTTTTGCATAAACCGTTTGATAAGTTTCTTTATCTTGCTCTTCAACAGCTCTGTTTAAATAAGGGGGCAATGGAATTTCACCTAAAATATGCAGAACTTCAGCAAAACTTAAATCTGTATTGGCCCAAGAAAATTCTATTAAAAAATAATCACTTTTTTGCTCAATTTTTTTTGCTTCAAATTGTTGTAATACTTCGTGATGTTTTATTAGTGTTTCTTGTTTCCATTTTTTTGCTCCACCTACTAAACACTTCCAAACAACTTTATTTTTTTGCAACATGGCAGTGGTGATATCTGAATATAATTCGGAAGGCTCTAAACAAAATATTTCTATAATACTACCAGTGTCTTTTGTAAATAGTAATCGGGCTTCAACAACTTTGGTGTTATTAAATACCATCAAACTGTTGTGTGGTATAGCTTCAGCAATTTTTGAATAAGTCGATTCCTGAATTCGTCCATTTTCATACATCAGTAGTTTACTAGCATCTCTATTTGATAAAGGGTATTTTGCTATTCTATCATCCGGCAATTCGTATGTAAAATCATTAATTGTTAGCTTTTGAGGCTCCATTTGTTCGCTTTTTTTACTTAAATAATTAATTCTCCCACTATTTCCCACCAATTTCAATTCAACTTATTCACAATGCTTAGTGTTGCCAAGCTTGTGTATAAGTCAATAAATACAAGCACTTCTAACTCTTTTCCACATCAATTTCTCTATAAATCCACAGTTAATTCACAACTTATCCTCATAGATCAAAAAAAACTATTTGGGAAATTGTGTTTTTCTAGGTTATTTTGTGTGAATAAGTGGTAATTTTATACTTATTTCTTAACAATGAGCAAATTTCAAGGCGAATATCAAGCAACTGTTGACTCTAAAGGTCGTTTCCTTCTGCCCGCAGCAGTAAAGAAACAATTGCCAGAAGATGAAATCACTTTTACCATTAGCCGCGGCTCTGGTAATTGCTTAATACTTTACCCAAAATCTGCTTGGGATAATATTCTGAACAAAATTAGTGGTTTGAATGACCTAGACCCAAGAGTGGTAATTTTTAAAAGAAATTTATTACGTGGGGCTACTGAAGTAAGCTTAGATAGTGCAGGAAGATTAAACATTCAGCCCACATTAAAAGAATATGCTTCAATAGAAAAAGATATTGTGCTTTTCGGGGTTTTATCTCGTTTTGAAATTTGGGATAAATCTAAATACAATGCCATGTTCGAAGACATGTCTCAAGATAGCTTGAGTGAAAACTCTAAATCTATTTTAGACGAGTATAAGATAAATTTTAATGATTAGTTTTTGTAATGGCAAACAACAACTATCATATACCAGTTCTTTTACAGGAAACTATTACAGCACTCAATATCAATCCTGCTGGAACTTATGTGGATTGCACTTTTGGTGGTGGAGGGCATAGCAAACATATTCTAGAACAATTGAATGAGAAAGGAAAACTCGTTGCATTTGATCAAGATGAAGATGCTAAAAAGAATTTGTTGAATGATGAACGATTTCTTTTTGTACCTCACAACTTTAGGCATTTACAAAGGTTTTTAAGGTTATACAAGATTGATAAAATTGATGGAATACTAGCAGACTTAGGCGTTAGTAGTCATCAGTTCGATGAGGGCTCTAGAGGATTTTCCACCAGGTTTGATGGTCCTTTTGATATGCGAATGAATGTGCAACAAGAACTGACAGCCAAGCAAATTGTAAGTACTTATACTGCACAACAACTACAATGGATTTTTCAAGAGTATGGTCAGGTTACTAATGCTAAAACATTAGCAACTCATATTGTACAGCACAGAAATACTGTACAGTTCGAAACTATAGCTCAATTTAAAACTTTCATCAGTGCATATGTAAAAGGAAATCCCAACAAGTATTTAGCACAAGTGTTTCAGGCTTTAAGAATTGAAGTGAACGATGAGGTGGGTGCTTTAAAAGAAATGTTGTTGCAATTGCCAAACGTGTTGAATAAAGGAGCAAGAGTAGCTATTATCACTTTTCATTCTTTAGAAGATAGACTAGTAAAAAATTATTTTAGAAATGAAGGATTTGAAGTTGAAGTGGATATCAATCCTTTTTCAACAACAGTAAAAGAAAAAAGGTTTGGTTCAGTAAGTAAGAAGCCAATTGAAGCAAGTGAAAAAGAATTAAAACTGAACAATAGAAGTAGAAGTGCCAAACTAAGAGTGGCCGATTTTTTAGGTTAAAATATTGAACTGTAAAGTTCATTTTATATAGGCTGATAAAATATATTAATCCGTGACTGAAACAACTGTACCTGTTATAGAAGAGCAAGAAAACAAGAAAACATCTATTAAAAATGTTTCCAATCTATTTACAGCAAAATGGATTAATGCTAATCTCTACTTCTTTCTTTATTGGGCTTTGTTATTAATTGGATACATCGCATATGGTCATTGGACTGATAAAACACTTCGCAATATCAGCAATGTTCAAAACCAACTAAAAGATTTACAGTATGAATATAAAACTGTAAAAAGTGAAGTAATGAATATTAGTAGTGAAGTTCAAGTAGTAAAAGCTGCTGAACCACTAGGATTGAAAATAAGTCATATTGTTCCTAAACGTTTACAAATAAAACCATCAACACAAAAAAACTAGGGTTTTTAAAGTATGGATATTAAAAACGACATATTATCAAGAGCCTACATCAGCTTAATTGCTATAGTAATACTTGCTGTAGTTATTATTGGTAAAGCTTTTAATATCCAACAAAAACAAGGAAAGTATTGGAGAAATTTAAATGAAACATTGCATGTAAAAACTGAAGAAGTATTAGCAGAAAGAGGCACCATATATAGTGAGGATGATAAAATGCTGAGTACAAGTATTCCTCAGTTTGATATTTATGTAGATTTTGCAGCAGAGGGATTAAGAGCAAAACAAGGAGCATTATTTTTCGACAATTTAGATTCGTTAAGCATACGCCTGAGTAATTTATTTGGAGATAGATCTTATGGCGATTATAAGAAAATTTTAAGGAAGGGATATGCATCAAAAGACAGATATTTTCCTCTCGAAAAAAATGTGAGCTATGAGCAATATCTACAACTTAAAAAATTTCCATTAGTTAGATTAGGCAAAAACAAAAGTGGTTTTATTGTAGAAGTAAAAAACAAAAGATTAAATCCATATGGCATTCTAGCTTTTAGAACTATTGGTTTAGCAAGAGATAGTTTTAAAGTTGGTTTAGAATTAAGTTATGATAGTTTACTCAGAGGGGTGAGTGGTACAAGAACTGTAAGATATATAGCGGGTGGTGTGCCTGTTCCATTAGATGAAGCTTTGAAAACAGAAACCCAAAATGGAAAAGATATTGTTACCACTATTGATGTTTTAACTCAAGAAATTACTGAGAATGCTTTAATGAAAATGATGGTGAAAAACCAAGCTCAGTATGGTTGTGCCATTGTTATGGAAACAAAAACGGGTAAAATAAAAGCCATTGCTAATTTAGGAGTAGATGTTAAAACTGGCAACTATTATGAGAACAAAAATTATGCATTATATGCTACAGAGCCTGGCAGTACATTTAAGTTAGCCACATTATTGGCTTTGCTTGATGACGGTAAAATTAAATTAAATACAACCGTAGATCTTCAAGGTGGTTCATGGGCTTTTGCAAAAAATGCTACAGTTTTTGATGCAGAATTTCATGGAAAAAGTTTTGTAACCGCACAGCAAGCTTTTGAATTAAGCAGCAATGTTGGTATGGCCAAACTTATTTGGAATAATTATGCTACTAATCCACATCCTTACATTAATAAACTACATCAATTAAAATTAGACACATTAACTGGCATTGATTTAGTGGGTGAAAGAAGTCCAATTTTTCATAAACCCGGAACAAGAGGTTGGGAAAAAACAACACTGCCTTGGATGGCTCATGGATACAATGTAAGTGTTACACCATTACAAACTTTAATGCTTTATAATGCTGTTGCCAATAATGGTGCTATGATGAAACCTTATTTAGTAAGTGCCATTAGAAATCAAGGAATCACTGAATACGAGTTTAATCCAACTGTTCTAAATCCATCAATATGTTCTTCTTCTACATTAGATGCATTAAAAAAATGTTTAATAGGTGTTTGTCATAGTAATGAAGGCACAGCAAGAAAATTATTTAAAGACAATACTTTTTTCGTTGCTGGTAAAACAGGTACCTCATATGTTGTTGATGATAAAACAAAATATGCCGACAGAATTTATCAGTCATCTTTTGCAGGTTTCTTTCCTGCAGATAACCCTCAATTCACTTGTGTAGTGGTTATTGTAAATAAACCTAATCCAATGTTGCACTATGGAGCAGAAGTTGCTGGTCCGGTGTTTAAAGAAATTGCCGATCGTTTGTATACTCTTTATGTAAAAACAAATACAACAGAGCAATACGTATCTAATAGAACAGACTCTGAAAACTTACATTTTGTCGGTTATAATGAAGATGTAAAATATTTAATGAAAAATGTTGGTTTAAATATTAATGTAAAGTCAGATAATAATAGCGATTGGATAGAGACAAAAGTGAATAATAAAAATGTTACCCTTCTGAGCAAAGAAATTAAGCCAAAACAAATTCCATCCTTTAAAGGTTTAAATGCAAAAGATGCCATTTATATAGCCGAGGAATTGGGCTTGAAAGTAAATCTTGTGGGAAAAGGAAAAGTAGTTAATCAATCAATAGTAGAAGGTACAATCATTAATTATGGCAAAACAATAAACCTAGAATTAAATTAATGCAATCATTACAAAATATATTATACACAGTTTCCTTACAATCAGTTGTAGGTACTACTGCTATTGATGTTGCAGGTTTAACCATTGATTCTCGATTGGTACAAAAAGATTTTGTATTTATTGCCATTAAGGGAGAAAAATCTGATGGTCATCAATTTATTTCAAAAGCAATTGAACTAGGTGCAACTGTTATTGTTTGTGAAAAATTACCAACAGAAAAAAATGAACAGCTAACTTATATAGAGGTTGAAAATACTGCAGCTACAGCTCCTATTATGGCTCATAATTTTTATCAACAACCATCTGCTAAAATTAAATTAGTTGGGGTTACTGGTACAAATGGTAAAACAACTATTGCAACAGTTTTATTTAAGTTATATTCTCAACTAGGCTATAAATGTGGATTAATTAGTACGGTGCAAAATCAAATTGCTCAACAAATTATTCCTGCAACACATACTACACCAGATGCTATTAGTTTAAATGCTTTATTAGCTAGAATGGTTGCAGAAAATTGTACTCACGTTTTCATGGAGTGTAGTAGTCATGCCATTCATCAACACAGAATAGGTGCTTTACAATTTGCAGCAGGAATTTTTAGCAACATCACACACGATCATTTAGATTATCACAAAACTTTTGATGAATACATTAGAGTAAAAAAATCATTTTTCGATCATCTTCCTAGCAATGCATTTGCAATTACAAATCTTGATGATAAAAGAGGAACAGTGATGTTACAAAACACATCAGCACAAAAAATCACCTATAGTTTAAAATCACCTGCAGACTATAAAGGAAAAATTCTTGATAATAGTTTGAATGGTTTGCATATGATGATAAATGATACTGAAGTGCATTTAAGAATGATTGGTGAGTTTAATGCATACAATATGATGGCTGTTTTTGCAACTGCTATTTGTTTAGGAGAAGAGAAAGAAAATGTGCTTACTGCACTTAGCATTATGACTGGTGCAGAAGGAAGATTTGATTATGTTGTTAATCATTCAGGTGTTGTTGGAATAGTTGATTATGCTCATACTCCAGATGCTTTAGAGAATGTTTTATCAACCATAAAAAAATTACGAAAAGGCCATGAACAAATAATTACAGTGGTTGGATGTGGTGGTGATAGAGACAAAACTAAAAGACCCATTATGGCTAAAGTGGCGAGTGAATTGAGTGATAAAATTATTCTTACTAGTGATAATCCAAGAACAGAAGATGCTGCTCAAATATTAAAAGATATGGAAGAAGGTTTAAATAGTGCATCCAAAAGAAAATCACTTTCAATACTCGATAGAAAAGAAGCTATTAAAACTGCAGTAATGATGGCTAATAAAGAAGATATCATTTTGGTTGCAGGTAAAGGACATGAAAAGTATCAAGATATTAATTGTGTAAAACACCCATTTGACGATAAAAAAATTTTAGAAGAATTATTACAATCTAATCATTAAAAAAAATGCTATACCATTTATTTGATTGGCTAAATCAACATTATAAAATACCAGGTGCTGGATTATTTCAGTATCAAACTTTTCGTATTGCTATGGCTATTTTGTTATCATTAGTCATTGCAACGGTTTATGGTAAAAGAATCATTTTGTATTTGCAAAAAAAGCAAATAGGTGAAAGTGTTCGTGATTTAGGTTTAGAAGGCCAAATGCAAAAGAAAGGTACTCCAACTATGGGTGGTATTATTATTCTTTTAAGTATCATCATTCCAACAATATTATTTGCTAATCTCGATAAGGTGTATATCAGATTAATGTTGTTATGTACTGTATGGCTTGGTGTAATTGGTTTTTTAGATGACTATTTTAAAATACGCTCAAGAAAATTAGCCTTATCAAAAGGAGAAGCTTATAAGAAAAAAGACAGCGATGGTTTGGCTGGTATTTCAAAAATTATTGGTCAAATAGGTTTAGGTATCATAATTGGTACAACCTTATACTTCAGTAATGCTGTAACAGTTGAAAGGCAATTGCAAACTTCTTCAACAAATATTGTATTACAGAAAGGAGAAAAACTTGCAAAAGATTCAAAAGTTATTGTAAGAAATATTGATGGAAAAGAAAGATACTATGTAAAAGTTAAAACACCTATCACTACCATTCCATTTGTAAAAAGTCATGAGTTTAATTATAGTAAGCTGATTAGTTGGATTGGTGAAGGTGCAGAAAAATATACTTGGATTGTTTATATCATTATTGTTACCCTCATTATTACTGCAGTAAGTAATGGAGCCAATCTTACTGATGGTTTAGATGGGTTAGCTGCAGGTGTTAGTGCCATTGTTGGTGCTGGTCTTGGCGTTTTTGTATATGTAAGTGGCAATTATGTTTTTGCAGATTACTTAAACATTATGTATATACCAAATCTTGGTGAGCTTTCTGTTTTTGTTGGAGCTTTTGTTGGAGCATGTATTGGATTTTTATGGTACAATGCTTACCCAGCACAGGTTTTCATGGGCGATACAGGAAGTTTAGCATTAGGTGGAATTATTGCATCACTTGCCATTATTGTTCGTAAAGAATGGTTAATACCCATTTTCTGTGGCATTTTCTTAGTAGAAAATTTAAGCGTAATTATTCAAGTAGGTTACTTCAAATACACTAAGAAAAAATATGGAGAAGGAAGAAGGGTTTTCTTAATGAGCCCATTGCATCATCATTATCAAAAGAAAGGATTTCATGAAAATAAAATCGCATTACGTTTTTGGATTATTACAATTCTGTTAGTTGTAGCAAGCATTATGACTTTAAAAATTAGATAAGGCCTCTTTTATTCCCCAAAGGGGAAAATGAAAAAATAAAAAGTGAAATGATTGAAAGTCTTAAAAATATTGAAGCCATTAAAACCCCTCCATTTGAGGGGAAGGGGAGGCTTTGTATTCTAGGTTCAGGCGAAAGTGGTGTGGGTACTGCTTTATTGGCTAAACAATTAGGCTATCAAGTTCTTGTTAGTGACGGTGCTGCAATAAAACCAACTTACAAAGCTGAACTGGAACAGCATGGAATTGATTTTGAAGAAGGAGGCCATACTGAAGAAAAAATTTTATCTGCCAATGAAGTTATGAAGAGCCCAGGCATTTCAGATAAAAATGAAATGCTGCAAAAAATAAGAGCAAATCATATACCTATTATTAGTGAATTTGAATTTGCATATCGACATAAAGGGTCAAGTAAAATCATTGGTATTACAGGTACTAATGGCAAAAGCACTACCACAAGTTTGTGTTATCACATCTGCAAACACGGAGGTTTAGATTGTGCTTTGGTTGGCAATATTGGTTACAGTATTGCAAGGCAAATGGCTGAAGATCCTAAAGAATGGTATGTAGCTGAAATCAGTTCTTTTCAGTTAGATGACATTCAAACTTTTAGACCAGATGTTGCCATTTTACTCAATATCACAGAAGATCATTTAGATCGTTACGATTACAAATTCGAAAACTATATCAAATCAAAATTCAACATCACCAAATATCAAACAGATAAAGATTTTTTTATTTACTGTGCCGATGATGAAGTGATTACTAAATATTTCCCATTACTAACCACAAATACTAACCCACTACCATTCTCTATGAAACATGAACTAAAAAAAGGAGCCCACATTAAAGGCGATCAAATGATGATTAGAATTCAAGAAGAAAGAGTTGCAATGAGTATCTACGACTTTGCACTAAAAGGTAAACACAATCAATACAACACTATGGCAGCCTGCATTGCAGCCACAACAGTTGGCATCAGAAAAGAAAAAATTCGCGAAGCTGTAATAGACTATAGTGGTCTAGAACATCGTATGGAATCTGTTGCTTCTGTTAGAGGTGTTGAGTTTATCAACGATAGCAAAGCCACTAATATTAACAGTACTTGGTATGCTTTAGAAAGTATGACTAAACCTGTAGTGTTAATTCTTGGTGGAACTGATAAAGGCAACGATTATTCTTTAATTGCCGATCTAGTAAAAGACAAAGTAAAAGCAATTGTTTGTCTGGGTATCGACAATAAAAAAATCAAAGAAGCTTTTAAAGGAGTTGTAAACAAAATTGTAGAAACACAAGATGCTAAAAAATGTGTTGAAGCCTGTTTTGCTTTAGCAACAAAAGGAGATGCAGTATTGTTAAGTCCTGCTTGTGCCAGCTTTGATTTATTTAAAAATTATGAAGATAGAGGTCGTCAGTTTAAAGAAGCAGTAATGCAACTCTAACTTCAATTTTATTGTTGAAAACCATATAGTGTGAACCTGTTTAAAACTACTTATTTACAAAAAGCTAACGAAGCTACTGAAGGCAAATTAGCTGAATCTTTTTCTTTAGATAATGCCAAACAGGCAATTGTTGCTAAAGTAAAAGGAGATAGATTTATATGGGGTATTATTATATTACTCTCCTTAATTTCTATTTTAGTAGTGTATAGTGCTACAGGTTCGCTTGCTTATAAAAAGTATCAGGGAAATACTGAATATTTTTTGTTTAAGCAAATTGGATTTTCAGTTTTAGGTCTAGTATTTATTTATTTAATTCATCAGATCAATTATATATTTTTCTCTAGGCTAGCATGGATGTTTATGGTTATTGCTATACCCTTACTAATTTACACTTTGTTTTTTGGAGCTACCATTAATGAAGGTAGTAGATGGATTAAAATACCAATCATCAATCAAACTTTTCAAACCAGCGATTTTGCCAGATTAGCTTTATTCATGTTTTTAGCAAGAGTATTAAGTAAAAGGCAAGATGTAATTAAAAGTTTTAAAGAGGGGTATTTAAAAGCAATTGTACCAGTTATTATTATTTGTATTTTAATACTACCAGCAAATCTTTCAAATGCTTTATTAACAGGTGCTACAGCTTTATTGCTTATGTATATTGGCAGAGTAAAATTTGCTCATATTTTATTAACAATTGGATTGGTATTAATTCCTGTTGCGTTTATAGTTACAGTTGCTATTTTTTCTTATAATGGAAATCAAGCAGAAGTTGAAAAACCTGCTACATATGAGAAACTAAAATCATATGGTCGTTTTGGTACTTGGATCAAACGTGTGCAAGATTTTTATTATTCCACAAAAGAAACTGTGCCATATCAAAGGCAACAAGCTAATATAGCCATTGCAAATGGTAGTATTTTTTTTGGTGTAGGTCCAGGTAACAGTACTGCTAGCAATTATTTACCACAAGCATATAACGATTTTATTTTTGCAATAATTATTGAAGAATATGGGTTAGTAGGAGGGGCTTTTATTTTATTGCTATACATTTTGTTTTTATATCGATGCATTCGAATTTATAAAAAATGTCCTTATGCATTTGGTGCATTTCTAGCATTGGGATTAGGCTTTACAATAGTAATACAAGCATTTGCTAATATGGCTGTAAGTGTAGGTTTAGTGCCTGTTACAGGAGTTACATTGCCTTTGGTAAGTATGGGTGGAAGTTCTTTTGTATTTACAAGTATTGCTATAGGAATTATATTAAGTGTTGGAAGAAATGTAGAATCATTCGAAGGAAAAATAAACACTGTAAATTAAAACAACCAAGCAATTGTTTTTATGCAAGTAAATCAAACAAAAAAATTAAATATCATCATTGCTGGTGGAGGAACTGGGGGGCATATTTTTCCTGCTATTGCTATTGCAAATGCTCTAAAAGAAATGCATCCTGCTATTCAAATATTATTTGTTGGTGCAAAAGGTAAAATGGAAATGGAAAAAGTACCACAAGCGGGTTATCAAATTATAGGATTAGATATTGCTGGTTTTAATCGTAGTTCAATAATTAAAAATTTGAGTCTGCCTTTTAAATTAATACAAAGTTTTTTTCAGGTTAAAGAAATAGTAAAAAGTTTTGAACCTATTGCTGCAATTGGTGTTGGAGGGTATTCAAGTTTTCCTGTTTTAAAATATTGTCAGGCAAAAGGCATTAATACTTTTATACATGAAAGCAATTCTTTTGCCGGAAAGTCAAATATATTATTAGGAAAAAAAGCAACTCAAGTTTTTGTTGCTTCAACTGGAATGGACAAATTTTTTCCTTCCCATAAAATTAAAATTACAGGTAATCCTGTTCGTAAAAACATTACAGATTCTATTATTACTAAAAATGATGCTATTGATTTTTTTGGTTTGAATCCCGATAAAAAAACTGTGCTCATTATAGGTGGAAGCTTAGGTGCAAGAAGTATTAATAAAGCCATATTAAATGGGTTGAGCCATTTTACTGATAATGATATACAAGTGATTTGGCAAACCGGTAAATCTGATGTTCGTTCGTTTAAAGCATTACATAATGTAGAAAAAGGAGTTTGGGTAAATGAGTTTATTGGAGCTATGGAAATGGCTTATGCTGCTGCAGATGTTGTTATAAGCCGTTCAGGAGCCATGTCTGTTGCAGAAATATGTGTTGTTCAAAAACCTGTAATATTTGTTCCTTTTCCCTATGCTGCCGAAGACCACCAAACAGTAAATGCAAAACAATTAGTAAAACATCAAGCTGCATTAATGGTACAGGATGGTCTTGCTATGCAACAATTGGTTAAAGCTGCTGTTGATTTGGTTCAAAATGAATCACAGCAACAACAACTTAAAATTAATATAGCTCAGTTTTCTGTAAAAAATGCAGACCAACAAATTGCAAATTCAATTTTAGAAAATATTCAATAATATGAGCACAAGCACTAACAATATTTTATTTCCATCATCAATACAAAATACAAAAGCTGTCTATTTTATAGGTATTGGTGGTATTGGTATGAGTGCTATTGCTCGTTATTTTAATCATTTAGGAATTGAAGTAAGTGGTTACGATAAAACACCCACAACATTAACGCATCAATTAGAAAAAGAAGGTATTCAAATTCATTTTACTGATGATGTAAGTTTGATACCTAGGCATGTTGATTTTGTTGTGTATACACCAGCAATTCCATCTCAACATACAGAACTTAATTTTTACAAAAACAACGGTTATAGTGTTGTAAAAAGAAGTGATGTATTACAATGGATTACTGAATATAGTTTTAATATATGCGTTGCCGGCACTCATGGAAAAACTACTACTAGTACCATGATTGGGCATTTGTTGAGAGATACTGAATTTGGCTGTAATGCTTTTCTGGGTGGAATTGCAGCAAATTATAATACTAATTTTTGGAGTAGTACTGAAAACAATGTTGTGGTTGAAGCAGATGAATACGATAGAAGCTTTTTAAAATTATCACCCAATATTGCAGTGATAACTTCTGTTGATCCCGATCATTTAGATATTTATGGTACTGCAGAAAATGTTGCTAATGCATTTGTAGAGTTTTCAACTAAAATAAAAGCAGGTGGTTGTTTAATACTAAAGCATGGTTTAAATAATGCCCATCAGTTTAAGATTAATAATACCAATACTTATAGTGTATCAAATACAAATGCAGATATCCATATCAAAAATTTACAAGTAGTTAATGGATCATATCAGTTTGATGTTGTTCATGAAAAATGGATATTAAGTGATGTTATTTTAAACATGGGTGGTTTGCACAATATAGAAAATGCTTTAGCTGCCATTGCTGTTGCTAAGTATTTGAAAATTGATGATGATAAAATCAAAAAAGCAATTGCAAATTTTAAAGGAGTAAAAAGAAGATTTGAAAAAGTTTTAGATGGCAATCAAATTTTAATTGATGATTATGCTCATCATCCTGCAGAATTAAAAGCGTTAATTGAAGGGGTTAGAAGTTTATATCCTAGCCATCATCTTACCTTGATATTTCAACCTCATTTATTTAGCAGAACCAACGATCTAAAAGAAGGTTTTGCAGAAAGCTTAGATCTTGCAGATGAAGTTATTCTACTTCCTATTTATCCTGCTAGAGAGTTGCCAATGGAAGGGGTTAGCTCTTCAAGCATTTTTAATTTAATGCATTTGCAAAAAAAATATTTGATGGAAAAAAATGAAATGTTAAACTATATTAATGATAAAAAACCTCAGCTAATTGTAATGGCAGGAGCTGGAGATATTGATGTATTAGTTAATCAAGTAAAACAAGTTTTCGAATAAATTTTGAAACAAAAATTTAAACATATTTTTCTAAATGTATTTTGGCTTGCTTTAGCCATCGGCACTTTAGTGCTTTTTGTGGCAGCTATGCAACATAGAAAAAATGAGTTTTGTAATAACTTAGTTATTAAAATTAATCATCATGATCAAAGTAATTTTATAACACAAGACGAAATTGCTGAGCTTATTAATTCAAGAGGTAAAGTTGAACGATTGCCTATTAAAAAAATTAATCTATCTATACTAGAAAGAGTTATTAAAAAAAATCCTTGGGTTAGAAATAGTGAAATTTATTTTGAAAACAATAATGTGTTGCATGTAGATATTGATCAGAATGAAGCCATAGCAAGATTGTTTACAGTAAATGGTAATTCTTATTATTTAGATGAAAATGGAGAAAGGCTACCTATAAAAAACAATGCTACAACTAGAGTAGTGGTGATAAGTAATTTCCCAAGTGATAATGTAAAACTCTCCGTTCCTGATAGTATTTTATTAGCTCAGGTTACAAACTTAGCCAATCTTATTACTCTTGATTCTTTTTGGAAAGCACAAATTGCACAAATAAATATTACCAATAATGGAAAGTTTGAATTAATACCCACTTTGGGGAATGAAACTATTTTATTTGGAGATATACAATTTGCTAAAGAAAAATTTGAAAAAATGAAGGCTTTTTACACAGCAGCTTGGATTAAAAATGGAGTGAGTACATATGAAACAATTGATTTGAGGTTTAATAATCAGATTGTAGCAAAACGTAAAGAAAATAGGCCTATTACAAAAGATAGTTTAATAATATTAAATAACGACACTTTAAGAAGATGAAAAGCAATTTATTAATACGAATTCTACAAAAAAGTAATTAATATTTTTTATTCATAAATAGATGATGAACTTAAAAATAAAAAGGTAAAAAAATCGTTATCACAAGGATAGGCGTAAAAGTTTTTCAATTTTTACAGATTTTCTATCTAAGAAACTAACAAAAATTTTGTATGAATAATCATGAGGCACCAATAATTGTAGGGTTAGATATTGGCACTACCAAGATTGTAGCAATAGCAGGAAGAAAAAATGAACAAGGTAAGTTAGAAATTTTAGGTTTTGGTAAAGCTCCAAGCAATGGTGTTAAACATGGTCAGGTGTTAAACATAGATTTTACCGTTCGTGCAATTAATCAGGCATTAAAAAATTGTTATGAAAGCAATCCAGATTTAGAAATAAAAGAGGTGTATGTAGGTATTGCAGGGCATCATATTAAAAGTTTACAAACTCGTGGCGATATAGTTCGACAAGAATCTGAACTAGAAATTCAAGCACACGAAGTTGACCTTTTAATAGAAAATCAAAGAAAAACTTTCATTCCAGCAGGAGATCAGATTATTGACGTTATTCCACAAGATTTTCATGTAGATAATATTAATGCTATAAAAGATCCTGTAGGTTATAATGGAGTAAAAGTTGGTGCAAATTTTCATATCATAACTGGCGATAAAAATGCCATCAGAAATATTAATAGAGCTGTTACTCGTTGCGAGTTAAGTATAAAAGATTTAGTGCTACAACCTTTGGCTAGTGCAGGTTCTGTAATGAGTGATGTTGACTTTGAAGCAGGTGTTGTTGTTTTGGATATTGGTGGTGGAACAAGTGATATTGCTGTGTTTCACGATGGTATTTTAAAGCATACTGCTGTAATTCCATTTGGAGGTGAAAATATTACAAATGACATTCAAGTTGGTTTAGGCGTTTTACGCAGTTATGCCGAAGCACTAAAAGTTCAATATGGTAGTGCATGGGCTAGCGATGCTAATGCAAATGCATATGTTACAGTCCCTGGAATTAGAGGATTACCTCCTAAAGAGATTAGTGTAAAAACTTTAAGTCAGATTATACAAGCTAGAATGGATGAAATTTTAGACTTTGTAGTTTATCATCTTAAACAAGTTGGTTTAGATAATAAAACTTTAAATGGTGGCGTAATATTAACAGGTGGAGGTGCACAATTAAAACACTTAATTCAGTTAACAGAATATGCTACTGGCTTAAATGCAAGAATTGGGTTACCTACTGAACATTTAGCTCCAAACCATATTGAAGAATTAAAAAAACCAATGTACAGTACTTGCTTAGGTCTTATATTAAAAGGATATAACGACTACGAGAAGCAATATAAAGATTTTACAGAACAGTATAAACCAATACAAGTTCCTAAAAAATTAAAGAAAGAAAACCCTGTAGACGAAATTAAAGCAAACCCAGAACCATTAGTTAAACAACCTAGTGGTGAGGATAGAAAAAATAAATTAAACTTTTGGGATAAAGTACAACGAAGCATCATTGATATTTTCAAAGAAGAAGATGACAAAATGATGTAAAATTTACTTTACCAGAGATCACTAACCCTAAAATTTAAATCAATGATACATTTTGATTTACCAAAACAAAAATCCTCAATAATAAAAGTTATTGGGATAGGTGGAGGAGGCAGTAATGCCGTTAATTACATGAATGCTCAGAATATTGAAGGCGTAGACTTTGTAGTATGTAATACCGATGCAAAAGCAATTGAACTTAGTGAAGTTTTAAATAAAATACAATTAGGCCCTGCTTCAACACAAGGTTTAGGTGCTGGTGCAAATCCAGAAGTTGGAAAACAAGCTACAGAAGAATCTCTTCAAGAAATTAAAAGTATTCTCGAAGTGAATACTCGTATGGCATTCATTACTGCTGGTATGGGTGGAGGAACAGGCACAGGTGGTGCACCAATTGTTGCACAAATCTGTAAAGAATTAGGTATTTTAACTGTTGGTATAGTTACTACTCCATTTGCTTTTGAAGGCCCTAGAAGAATGCAACAAGCTGAAGAAGGTATTAAAGCTTTAAAACCTCATGTAGATACTTTACTAGTTATCAGTAACGATAAATTACGCATGCAGTATGGTAATTTAAAAATGAAAGAAGCTTTTAGTAAAGCCGATAATGTTTTAGCTACAGCAGCAAAATGTATTACTGATATTATTAATAGTAAAGGTCACATTATAGTTGACTTTGCAGATGTATGTACAGTAATGAAAAATGGTGGTGTTGCTATTTTAGGAAGTGCAGCTGTTGAGGGTGATAATAGAGCTCAACTGGCCATTGAAGAAGCATTAAATTCTCCATTATTAAACGATAGTGATATTAAAGGTGCTAAATGGATTCTTATAAATATTAATAGTGCAGAAGGAGAATATGAATGTACTATGGATGAAATGGAAACCATTAATGAATATTTAAGAACTCAAGCAGGTGAACATACTGATGTTATTGTAGGTATGGGATCTGATAATAGTTTAGATAAGAAAATTGGAATTACTATTATAGCTACAGGTTTTGAACATAAAGATCCTTTTGCAAAAGAAAATTTCGTAAAAGTTAAAGAAAAAGAAGAACCAAAAGGTGAAAAAATAATTCTTAAATTAAATCAAGATGCTGTTGAAGATAAAGTTGTTGAGAACACTACTTCTATGCTTCAACAAACCTTACAGTTTGATGATCAAAATGTTTTTGAATCTCAAATTGTTGAATTTGTGCCAAGCTATGAATTTGAAATGGAAGCTAATGAAGTAGCTTATACAACGAACGACTTTGATGCACAAAGAGAAGAAATGTTAGATGCTAGAGAAACAGAAATTTTCGAGTTAGAATTAGGTTCTTCAGAACCAGAAGTCATGCCTTATTTTGGAAATAATGATGATGAAGATGCCGAAGAATTCAATCCTACAGAAACTATGTTCAGTGCAAACACTAATGAAGAAAATACAAACACTGACAATACAGCAAGCATTCTTGCAAATCATAATATATTAAGTAAACCTTCAAATATTTACTCCAATAATTTTACTGAAACCACAGCTCAGGTAGAAACTAAAACTGAAGAAGTTTCGGCAGCAGAAAATGTTTTTGAACTTACTATTAAAGAAACACCTGTTGATGCTGTAGTTGAGAATAAAGTTGAAGAAATTGTTGAAGATACTACCGAGCCAATAGAAATGGTTTTTGAGATTACTAATAAAGAAACAACAACTGCAACTCCTATTGTAAATAATATTGTTTTAGAAAATTCTGAAGAGGAAGAACAAAGAAAAAGAGCTCTCGATAGAATTCAAAAATTACGTAACTTGTCTTTCAATATGAGTAATACAGACGATAACTCAGAATTTGAACATGTGCCAGCTTATGTAAGAAGAAACATGGAATTGTATGGCAATAATTTAACTACTGTTGAAGATTTTTATAGCAAAGTAACTGTTGATAAAAATGATAAAAATGAAACTTTCATTTCAACTAAAAATTCTTTCTTAGACGGTCAACGACCAGATTAACATATCGACTAAACACAAACTGTAAGAGCCTCTTGATTTATCAAGAGGCTCTTTGCTTTATTTAATTTTCTTATAACTATAGTTAATCTTTTTTCGAATTTTATTTTTTACACCTTCTATCGTGGCAATTAAACTATCTTCTGTTAAAAATTCGTAACTAATTCTTTGTGGGAAATCATGTTTCTTATTTTCAAATACAAAATACTTATCATTAAATTCTACTAGATTAAAAGAAATAGCCTGATTGTTATTTTGATTTTTTACTCTTGGTAAGTATAAAATTTGATTTCCTAAATTTATAAGTTCAATGGTTTCTTGTAATATACTATCGCCTTCAGGTTTTAGTAAAACAGTTTTACCCAATAATGAAGTTTCATTCTTTAGAACCCAGCTCTCAATTGTAATACCATTAGGAGTTTTCATTTCCCAATTTCCTAACCAAATTTTAAAATGTTTTGCAAATTCACTTTGGGCAAAAGAAATCGAACTGATTGCAAGTGCTAAAACTAGAATAATTATTTTTTTCATACTATTTAATGTTCTCTAAATACAACTATACCATCAAAAACGTCAACTAAAATAGTTTTTGTTTTATCTATATCGCCCATTAATATTTTTTTGCTCAACTCGTTTACTATCGATTTTTGAATGAGCCTTTTTAATGGTCTTGCTCCAAAAGTAGGGTCATAGCCATTCTGTAATAAATATTCAACTAAATAATTACTGAAATCTAAATTAATTCCATTTTCAGAAACCCTATTCTTTAATTCATCTAATTGAATTTTTATAATGCCTTTAATTTCTTTTTGTAGTAAAGGATGAAACATAATAATCTCATCAATTCTATTTAAAAACTCTGGTCGTATGGTTTCTTTCAATAAACTCATCACTTCCACCTTAGCCTTTTCAGTTACATCTTCAATATTATTTTCAGTTACATTTTCAAACTTTTCTTGAATTAAATGACTACCAATGTTACTGGTCATAATGATAATGGTGTTTTTAAAATTCACTAATCGTCCTTTGTTATCAGTCAATCTACCATCATCTAAAACTTGTAACAATACATTCCAAACATCTGGATGAGCTTTTTCAATTTCATCTAACAATACCACACTATAAGGCTTTCTTCTAACTGCTTCAGAAAGTTGACCACCCTCATCATAACCAACATATCCAGGAGGAGCACCCACTAATCTAGATACAGTATGCTTTTCTTGATATTCACTCATATCAATTCTTGTCATCATACTTTCATCATCAAATAAATAATTGGCTAATGCTTTTGCTAATTCAGTTTTTCCAACACCTGTTGTGCCTAAGAAAATGAATGACCCTATTGGTTTTTTAGGATCTTGTAAACCTGCTCTACTTCTTCTAATAGCATCTGAAACAGCAACAATTGCTTCTTGCTGACCTACAACTCTTTTATGTAATTCATCTTCTAAATTCAACAATTTATCTCTTTCGCTTTGCATCATTTTAGTTACAGGAATATTGGTTGCACGTGCTACATTTTCTGCAATATCTTCTGCATCTACTTCTTCCTTCATCATTCTTTTTTCTTCACTATTTTCAAGTTGTGTAGAGATATTAGAGATGATAGATTCTTGTTCTTTTATTTTGCCATAACGAATTTCTGCAACCTTACCAAAGTCGCCATTACGTTCTGCTTGTTCTGCTTCAAGTTTTAAATCTTCAATTTTCGCTTTGGCATTTTGAACTTGATCTACCAACTCTTTTTCTTCTTTCCATTTCGATTTGAAAGTGTCTCTTTGAACAGATAGTAAAGAAATTTCTTCTCCTAATTCTTTCAATTTAGCTTCATCTTTTTCTCTTTTAATAGCTTCACGTTCAATTTCAAGTTGTCGTATTTTTCTTTCTAATTCATCTAATTCTTCTGGCATACTGTTCATCTCTAATCTAAGCTTAGCAGCACTTTCATCAATTAAATCAATTGCTTTATCTGGTAAAAAACGATCTGTAATATAACGATGCGATAATTCAACTGCAGCAATAATGGCTTCATCTTTTATACGAACATGATGATGTGTTTCATATCTATCTTTTAAACCTCTTAAAATAGAAATAGCATCATCAACACTTGGCTCATCAACCAAAACTTTTTGAAACCTTCTTTCTAAAGCTTTATCTTTTTCAATATATTTTTGATACTCATTTAATGTTGTTGCACCAATAGCTCTTAACTCTCCTCTTGCCAATGCAGGCTTTAAAATATTAGCAGCATCCATAGCACCTTCACTAGCACCAGCACCAACAAGAGTATGTATTTCATCAATAAATAAAAGAATCTCGCCGTCACTTTCTGTTACTTCTTTAATTACTGCTTTTAGTCTTTCTTCAAACTCACCTTTATATTTTGCACCAGCAATTAGCTGACCTAAATCAAGTGCATAAATAATTTTCGATTTTAAATTTTCAGGAACATCACCATTAATAATTCTCATGGCCAAACCCTCTGCTATTGCAGTTTTACCTACACCAGGTTCACCAACAAGTATGGGATTATTTTTACTTCTCCTCGAAAGAATGTGTAGTGTTCTTCTAATTTCTTCATCTCTGCCTATGACAGGGTCTAGCTTACCATTTCTGGCTAGCTCATTTAAATTTTTAGCATATTTCTGTAAAGAATTATATTGATTACTTTGTGTAGCAGAGTTGATAGTTGAACCTTTTCTTAATTCAACAATAGCTGCAACTAAACCCTTCTCTGTTAAACCTCCATCTTTTAAAGTCTTTGCAGTATCATCATTTATTTGTAGCAATCCAATCATTAAATGCTCAACACTTACAAATTCATCTTTAAATTGTTTTAAACTTGCATTTGCTTTTAGTAAAGCATTGTTTACATCTCTACTTACACTTTGTGCAGCTTCTCCAGAATCATTCTTTGGTAAACGTTTTAAAGCTTCTTCATTTTTAGTTTGAATCAAATTGAGATTAACATTATTTTTCTTTAGTAAATATTCAATAGGACTATCCTTATCGCTCAACAGAGCTTTTAACAAATGATTTGTTTCTATATTAATATTATTGTTATTAAAAGCAAATTGTTGGGCTGCTTGAATCGTCTCTTGAGCCTTAATAGTATAATTATTTAAATTCATATAATCTTTATTTTTGTTATACCATAACCTCAAAACATAATCCACATCTAATTTTCAGCAACTATGGCACATAAAGTTAAATTCTTCTGTCTGCATTTCCGATTATTTATCATTGCTCTGTTATTCTTGCAGTTTGTACAAGCTCAAAATAATTTTTCCAAGCTAGATGATTGGTTAGATAACAATGTTTCTAATTTAGGTGGAAGAGCGGTATTATTAGTTTGGAAAGATGGAAAAACAGTTTATGAAAATGCTGCAAATGAACTTACCCGAAAACAAAAATTTATTGGAAAAAGAATTGCAAAAAAAACTGGAAGAGATATTGATTTGAATGATTTTGATGCCAATACCAAACAAAGAATTGCAAGTTGTAGTAAATGGTTAACAGCAGCATTGGCAATGACTTTTGTTGATGAAAAGAAAATAAATCTTGAAGATTCCATTGGCAAATTTTTACCTGTTATGACTACTCATGGAAAAGGAAATATTAAAGTATGGCATTGTTTAAGCCATTTAACTGGTATTAAACAAATTGGTGTAATGGATGCTATGAATAATGGAGATGAAAATGGAAGAGGAAGTTTTAGAGAAAAAATGCAACAAAAACAAAATGGAGGTTTAAGCAACAAATTAAATCCTTGGAATAGTATGCAAGATGCCATGGATTCTATTGCAAAAACTGAAATGGAAGGTGAGCCTGGAAAGACATTTCATTATGGAAATGCAGGTTTACAAATTATTGCAGCAATTTGTGAAGTAGTAGGCAATAAAGATTTTGAAACTTTATTTCAAGAACGAATTGCTAAACCACTTAAAATGAAAGACACTGATTTTGGAAATGTAAAAGTGCCTTTAGCAGCTGGTGGTGCATATAGTACTCCAAATGATTATTTGAAATTTTTGCAAATGATTTTAAATCATGGAAAGTTCAATGGAAAACAAATTATTTCTAAACAATCTATTATAGACATGCAAAAAAATTATGTAAGTAAAGATTGTAAAATAGTTTACACACCTGTCGAAGCTGGAAATTGGGGCTATGGCTTTGGAGCATGGGTAATGGATAATGCAATTGGTAATCAAAGATCAAGTGCAATAACAAGTCCTGGATTGTTTGGAACTTTTCCTTGGGTAGATAATGAAAAAAAATATTGTGCAATTTTATTTACACTCAACATCAAAAGCAAAGGCAGAGGAGAAAGGTATAAAGAATTGAAACAATTGGTTGATGAAGCATATTAGGTCAATAGTAAAAAGTTAAAAGCTAAAATGGTTAATCTAAAACTAATGATATTTGCAAAAGTTGAAAAGAGATTATTCAACATTAATCATTTAACATTTAGCATTATTCAATGGCAGTATTGCAGTTTCAATTAGAGCAAACAGATTCTCAATCTAAAGCAAGAACAGGGAAAATAACTACAGATCATGGAGAAATTTTAACTCCAATCTTTATGCCTGTGGGTACAGTTGGTAGTGTTAAAGCAGTGAATCAACAACAACTTAAAGAAGAAGTAAAAGCACAAATTATTTTAGGCAATACTTATCATTTATACTTAAGACCAGGTATTGAAGTTTTAGAAGCTGCAGGAGGGTTACATTTATTCAATGGATGGCATAAACCCATACTTACAGACAGTGGTGGTTATCAGGTTTTTTCATTGGCAGCAAATAGAAAAATTAAAGAAGAAGGTGTAATATTTCAAAGTCATATCGATGGCAGTAAGCACATGTTTTCTCCGGAAAATGTAATGGATATTGAGAGAAGTATTGGTGCAGATATTATTATGGCTTTTGATGAATGCCCACCTTACCCTAGTGAATATATCTATGCTAAAAAAAGTATGGAACTCACTCATCGTTGGTTAGATAGATGTGTAAACAGATTGGCTGAAACGCCTGATAAATATGGCTATTCACAAAATTTATTTCCGATTGTTCAGGGTAGTACTTTTAAAGATTTAAGAATTGCTTCATCACAATATATTGCTTCTAAAAATGCTGTGGGTAATGCTATTGGTGGATTAAGTGTTGGTGAACCAGAAGAAATGATGTATGAGTTTACAGAGCTTTGTTGTGAACATTTACCAACTGATAAACCTCGTTATTTAATGGGTGTGGGTAACCCATGGAATATTTTAGAAAGCATAGCTTTGGGTATTGATATGTTCGATTGTGTAATGCCTACTCGTAATGGAAGAAATGGAATGTTGTTCACCAGCAAAGGCATCATTAACATTAAAAATAAAAAATGGGCTAAAGACTTTTCCCCAATTGATATAGATTTAAATTGTGCAACTAGTAATTATTATAGTAAAGCTTATTTAAGACATTTATTTGTTGCCAATGAAATTTTAGGGTTGCAAATTGCCAGCATTCATAATTTAAGTTTTTATTTATGGTTGGTTACAGAAGCCAGAACACAAATTCAAGCTGGCAATTTTTCAAGTTGGAAAGCTCAAATGGTGCAACAGTTAAAAACAAGATTGTAATGAAATATTTAAATGAACATATTAAACCAATTCGTTTAATAACTCGTGAAGTAAATGTTGGGGGATTATTGATTGGCAACAATCATCCTATTCGTGTTCAAACCATGACTACCACAGATACTATGGATACAAAAGCTACTGTAGAGCAATGTATTCGTTGCATAGAAGCTGGTGCTGAATTGGTTCGCATTACTGCTCCATCAAAAAATGAAGCTGAAAATTTATTACATATTAAAAATGAATTGAGAGCAAGAGGATATACAACTCCATTGGTTGCAGATATTCATTTCACTCCAAATGCTGCCGAAATTGCTGCAAGAATTGTTGAGAAAGTTAGAGTGAATCCTGGTAATTATGTAGATAAGAAAAAATTTGAACAAATAGAATATACAGATGCTGAATACAATGAAGAGATTGAAAGAATTAGAGAACGATTTACACCACTTGTAAAAATTTGCAAGGAATATGGAACAGCCATGCGTATTGGAACTAACCATGGAAGTTTGAGTGATAGAATCATGAGCAGATATGGTGATACCGCAATTGGAATGGTGGAAAGTGCTATGGAATTTTTAAGAATTGCTCGTGACGAAGATTACCACAATATTATTCTTAGCATGAAAAGCAGCAATCCAATTGTAATGGTTGAAGCTTATCGATTACTTGTAGATACAATGGATAAAGAGTTTGGTGAAATTTATCCTTTACATTTAGGAGTAACAGAAGCTGGTGATGGTGAAGATGGAAGAATTAAAAGTGCAATTGGTATTGGAACTTTATTGCAAGATGGCATTGGTGATACGATAAGAGTTTCACTTACTGAAGATCCAGAATTTGAAATTCCAGTTTGTGTTGATTTGGTGAAGATCAATATTCAGGTAGTTGGTGAGTCAGAGAGTCAAACCGTTGACCGTCGACCGTCTACCGTCAACGGTCAACCAATTCCCAATTCCCAATTCCAAATCCCTATTGTGGTAGCTGATTTCATGATGGCTGAAACTATTACTCATCAAGACTTACAAGCTATTGGTTATACTTATAACGAAGTAACAGATAAATGGAATATTGCAGATGCTGCAGCAGATTTTATTTATGCAGGAAATAAAATTGTGGACTTTGCTTTACCTGGTACTTTAAAAGTTTTGGTAGATGTGGCCTCCCTAATCCCTCCAAAGGAGGGACTTCTAAGTGAAGTAGAATACTATCAAAAATATTATCCATTGTTCCAAGGCAAAGAATTTCTAACCTCCAACTTTCAACATCCAACAACAAACTTTATTGCTCTTGATGTAAGCAAAAATGTTTCTGAAATTATTGAAGCAACTAAAAATAATGAGTCTGTAGTTTATGTTATTTATTCAAATGCATCTAATGGAATGCAGCAATGTAGAGCTTTTGCAAGAGAATTATCATCAATCAAAATTCATCATCCAGTTATTATTGCTGTTGAAAGTCATCATTCAAGTATTGATGAACAACTTATACATTTTGCACAACAAGCAGGTGCTTTGTTTTTAGATGGAATTGGAAATGGCATTTGGTTAATGAATGATCCAGCTAAAATTAGTAACCAAAAAACACATGGCAGAACATATTTACCAGTAATTAATAATCATCAGTTTTTAAACAATACTTCATTTGGTATTTTGCAAGCTACCAGAAAAAGAATTTCAAAAACAGAATATATAAGTTGTCCAAGTTGTGGAAGAACATTATTCGACTTACAAGAAACTACTGCAAAAATTAGAAATAGAACCAACCATTTAAAAGGATTAAAAATTGCAATTATGGGTTGCATAGTAAATGGCCCAGGTGAAATGGCTGATGCAGATTTTGGTTATGTTGGAAGTGGTGTTGGAAAAATTACTTTATATAAAGGCAAAGAAGTGGTAAAGAAAAATATTGAAAGTGAAGTTGCTGTTGATGAACTCATCAACTTATTAAAAGAAAATGATGCTTGGATTGAACCAAGTTAAAATGTAAAAGTCATTGCGAGGCACGAAGCAATCTCATTGATTTTAATTTATTATTTTTCCGGCAGACTGCTTCGTTCCTCGCAGTGACGAAAAAAAATTGCAGATTTCTCAGGTAAGAACCTTCGAAATGACGAACACAACTCAACGTCATTTCGAGTGAAGAATGAACGAGAAATCTCATAAATGAAAACTCAACAGATTTCTTATTCCGAATGAATCGGAATAAGAAAGGAAGATAATTTAATAAACTACTTCTTCCCCCTAACCAATTCAAAGGAATGTTGAATAAATTCTTTAAGTTTTGCAGTTGGAATGTTGCCATCAACTACAATCGTATTCCAATGTTTTTTGTTCATGTGATAACCTGGTATAACACTGCTATATTCTTCTCTTAATTCTAATGCTAATTCTGGATTACATTTTACATTAAATCGTAAAGGAATTTCATCTGTAGCCAGCAACAAAAACATTTTGTTATTGATTTTGTAAACAATATTATCTAGCCCAAAGGGTTGAGTTTCCTCAACTTCACCTAAATTCATTGTAAACTCATGTATGCTTTCAATATCCATTTTCAATAGTGTAAGTTAGTGGTTGGTGTCTCATCAACCACTAGTATTTTTCTATTTCAAAAGATTTATAATTTCTTCACTATCTGGTTTTGTTTTGCTAGGAAAGTAAGCTAATATTATTCCATTTTCATCTAACAAAAACTTATTGAAATTCCATTTTATGGTAGCGTCTAAAACTCCATTTTCTGCTTTGTTACAAAGCCATTTATAAACTGGTGAAATATTATCTCCTTTTACATTAACCTTAGCAGTTAATGGAAAAGTAACTCCAAATCTTGCTTTGCAAAATTCTTTAATAGATTCTTCTGAGCCTGGTTCTTGTCCACCAAACTGATTACACGGAAAACCAATAATTACCAATTTATCTTTATTGGCATCGTACAATTTTTGCAAACCTTCGTACTGTGGGGTGTAACCACATTCTGAAGCTGTGTTTACTATTAATATTTTCTTGCCTTTAAATTTCGAAAGATCCAAAGTTTTTCCATCAATACTAGTTACTTTAAATTGGTGAATAGAGTTTTTTTGAGCCATCGTTGTTGTAAATATTGCCATACTAAGAATAGATGCTAAGAAAATTTTCATGTGATTTATTTTTATATTTTGATTATTGTTTTTCGTAACAACCCATATCAGGTTTTGGTCCTAATGGTCTTGGTTTGCCGTCTAAATCAACTGCCAAAGATGGTGCCAAAGCAGTATTAATACATGGAGAATTTGATTTGATATTATAGTTAAAAATGTTTTTAGTATAATCTATTTGCTCAAAATTTGGATTGACATCTTTTAACGAATTTGTAATAGTAACATTTGCTGGATTTGTTTTTTGTCTGTATAAAATGCTATTACAACTTACAGTAAAACCTACAGCAGGATTGTTCTTAGGAACGATGATTTCATTTTCAACAAATCCTCCATCTCCATAAATAATAGAATTGTTTACAGTAACATTTAATGCATTGGAATTGCTTAAATCATTGGTAGTATTGCTTAGGGTAATTAAAGATTCTTTATGACTTAAATAGTAATTGCTAAAACTTGCAAAAGTGCAATGATTAAAATTGTAAGTGCCCCCAGATATTGCATAAAAACCAAAACCACAATTGCTGATTAAACAATTTCGTGCAGTTAAAGAACTGTTAGAGCACAGTAAAGCTTTATCGTAAATATTATTGAATATACATTGGTCTATTGTAACTTTTGGATTGCTATTTGATGAAGGGTTTTCTGCAACAACTCCTTGATAAGCATTTTTTATAATACAATGTTGCAGTTGATTGTCTTTACTACTTGGCGAAAAATAAATATAAGGCCAACTACCAGGGTAATCTCTATATGGTTCGTCAATTCTTATGCCTTGAAAAATGATTTTATCATTGGCATTCGTATCACCAATAGCTTTTAATGTTCCATTTACAATTATTGGTGCATTAGCATGTATATATAATTGTGTACCTTTTTGAATGGTTAATGTTTTGTTTTGCTCTATAGTTAAACTGCCTAGAATTACAATTGGCATTGAATTAGAAAAACTACTATCACTTGTTACTCTTGTACTTTTTAGAAAACGAGCATTCTTGCCGTAAGCTTGTAATTGAATCCATTTTGTATTGCCATTGTATTTAATTTCAATACTATCTCTCACTAAAAAAGGAAGATTGGATGCATTAGGATCTATTCGAACTGTTGCGAACATATACAAGCTATCATTAGGTTCTAATTCTAAATTTGAAAAATTTGTTCCTGAAATTCCATCTACATTTAATTTAAAAAAAGACCCACTGCCACCTTTTAAGGTTAATGAAGAGAGCTTGAGTTTTTGATTATTCAGATTAAAAACTTTTAAAAATTTTGTTGTGGAACCCAATGTTGTAAAAACTGTATCAAAATGTAAGGTGTCTGCAGATGTTCTTAGAATTGCATTCGGACTAGTGATATAAGATTCTTTTTTACAAGATGCAGCCAGAAAAAGTGCAGCAATTACAACTAAAAAAGAAAATCTATTACAATTAATTAATTTCATCGTTTCAAAAATAAGGTGAATTCTAACTCATAAAGTATAAGCTACAGTTGCAATGCTCAATTTTGTTCCATCAATTTTTAAAATTTCTGCACCACAAGATTCTAAAGTGGCTCCAGTTGTTACAACATCATCTACTAATAAAATGTGTTTATTCTTTATGGCATCTTCATTAATTACAGTAAAAACTCCTTCCATATTTTTCCAACGCTGAATTCTGTTTTCATGGGTCTGTGTTTCAGTAAATATGAGCCTTTCAACTGCATGGTTTAAAATGGGTTTATTCCAAACGATTGAAATTCCTTCGCTAATTATTTGTGCCTGATTATAACCTCTTTTAAATTCTTTTTTGGCATTTAAGGGTAAAGGAATAATAGCATCTATAGTTTGATAATATTCAGATTGTTGTAAAGACAACCCCATTAATTTTCCCAAATAGTAACCTGCATCTTTATTTCCTCTATACTTTAATTGCACCATGAGTTGTTGCAACAATGAATCTTTTGTAAAAAATAAATTTGCAGCTGCGTGTTCTAAATTTAATCTTCCATAAAATATTTTTTCAATAGGGTTAGGTGATTGATTAAAAAAATGGGTAAAAGGTAGTTGTGCAAAACAAGAAGTACATAGCAAATCTTCCTTTTTAAGTAAATCACTTGAACAACCTAAACAAGTGTGAGGAAAAATGAAATGATCAATTGCCTCTGAAATTTGCTGTATCCATTTCATATAATTTTATTTCATTACCACTCATAAAAATAAAACAGTTTTTTAACATATTGCTGAGTGTTGAATTGCAAATAAGAATAATTTCGTACAAAATATTTATATGAAGGTTTTTTTGGCTGCTTTATCTGTCCTTGTTATTTCTTTAAATTCACAAGCACAAACAGCAACATTAAGAGGAAAATTAATAGACAGCACAAATAAAGTAAACTTAGCAAATGCTACAATTAGTTTATTAGATATCAGAGATAGTACTCTAGAACAATTTACAATGACCAAAGAGTCTGGAAATTTTGAACTCAAAAACATTTCATTAGGCTCGTACTTAATTCAGTTTTCTTATAATGGATATGAACCATTATTTAAAAGACTAGATTTTACAAAAGATCAGCTTGAAAGAAATTTAGGCAATATTTATCTAGAACAAGCTGCAAAAGATTTGGGCAATGTTACTGTTGTTCAAACTCCAATAGTTATTAAAAAAGATACTGTTGAGTATAATGCAGGAAGTTTTAAAACAAAACCTAATGCAGATGTTGAAGATTTGCTAAAGAAAATGCCAGGATTACAAGTTGAAAAAGATGGTTCAATAAAGGCTCAAGGCGAGCAAGTACAAAGGGTTTTAGTTGATGGAAAGCGTTTTTTTGGCGATGACCCAAAAATGGCAACAAAAAATTTACCTAGTGATGTTATTGATAAAATTCAAGTGTTTGATGCCTTAAGTGATCAAAGTGCTTTCTCTGGTTTTGATGATGGTAACAGAACAAAAACCATTAACATAATTACAAAAAAAGATAAACGTAAAGGCAATTTTGGAAAGGCAACTGTTGGTTTAGGATCTGATGGAGAACAATTGATGAATGATCATAATTTAAGTTTAAGCAATTTTAATAATGGACGTCAGATTACAGTTACTGGACAAGGTAATAATGTAAACAAACAAAATTTTGGTGTACAAGATATTTTAGGTTCATTAAGTTCTAGTGGTGGTCGTGGAGGTGGTGGACGTGGAGGAGTAATGAGTATTGTACAATCACTAATTGGTGGTGGTGCTTCAAATGGTATTGTAAATACTTGGAGTGGGGGTTTAAACTATGGTAATGAAATTGGAAAGTTTAATGATAAGCTTAACAGCAGTGGTTTTTATAATAATCAGAGAACAACACGTGAACAAAATAGTTTTACTGAAAACCTTACTTCTGGTAAATCAGATTCTTCAATTTTTAGCAATCAAAGACAAAGTTCTTTTACTAATAATAAAAATGGCAGATTCAATCTTAATTTAGAAAAGCAATTAGATAGTGCAGGAAATAATTCTATTATTTTCCGACCAAGTATTAACCTTCAAAGTACAGAACAAACCACAGAAACAAATACTAGTTCAACAAAATCTAAAACCATTAATCTTTCAAATTCTGCTGCTAATACCCGAAATGAAAGTTCTGGTTATAATGGAAGTATTGATTTTACTTTTCGTCATCGTTTTAAAAAGAAAGGAAGAACCTTTACAACAAATATTAATTTAGGAAGAAATGAAAATGAAGGAGATGGGAATAACTATTCTATAAATGAGTTTTTTAGAGATAATGTTAGTAATAGAAAAGATACCATCAATCAATTTTATACAACAACTAGCTCAACAAAAAATTATGGAACAACTATTTCTTATGCAGAGCCTATTAGTAAATTTGCTCAATTAGAATTTGCTTATAATAGAACTTATTCTCAAACAGAATCTGATAGAAAAACTTTTGCTTACGATGATAATGCAAAAGCGTATACTAGTATTGTGCCAAACCTTACTAATAGTTTTAGAAATACTTACAAAGCAGATAGAGGAACTTTAAGTTATAGACTGACAAAAGAAAAATTCAATTTTACAGTTGGAAATGGCTTTCAATGGGGCAACTTAAATAGTATTAATAGAACTACTGGTAATGTAATAGTACAAGATTATGTAAACCTTTTTCCAACTGCAAACTTTAATTATAGTTTTAGTAAAACACAAAATTTACGATTTAATTATTCTGGTAGAACTAATCAGCCAAGTGTAACTCAATTGCAACCTGTGATTGATAATAGCGATCCATTAAATATTAGAACAGGTAATCCAAACTTAAACCAAAGGTTTACCAACAACTTTAGATTGTTTTATAATTCATTCAATATCCTAACTCAAAAAATATTTTTTGCAACCATTAATGCCACATTTGTTTCTAATGATATTCAGAATTCAATTACTGTTTTAAATAATGGAGTTCAAATTACACAACCAGTTAACTTAAGTGGTACTTATAATATTTTGGGTTTTGTGAACTATGGTTTTCCATTGCGTAAGCCAAAAAGCAATTTAAATTTTGGAATTAATTTTAATAGAAATCAAAGTCAGAGTTTGGTAAATGGTTTAAGCAATTATAGTAGAAATACAACTTTAGGTCAAACTATCTCATGGGCATCTAACCTCAAAGAAAAATGGGATTTCAATTTAACTTCAAGTACAACTTATAATATGGCTTCATATACTTTACAGCCAGAACAAAATGCCAACTTTTTTTCACAAATGTTTTCTGCTGAATTAACAAGGTATACAAAAAGTGGATGGATTTTTTCTCTCGATTTTGATTACACTTACAATGGTGGAAGAACAGATGGTTTTAATACATCTATTCCATTACTTAATGCTAGCATTGCCAAACAAGTGTTTAAAGACAAAGCAGGAGAATTTAAATTCTATGTGTTCGATTTGTTTAGTCAGAACCAAAGTGTTACACGTTCTGTAGCTTCTAACTACATTCAAGATATGCAAACAAGGGTGCTAACTAATTACTTCACTTTTAGTTTCACTTACAATTTAAGAAGCTTTAAACCACAACAAGGGCAACAGATGAGAATGTTTATGGGTCCTGGAGGTAATAGAGGCGGTGGAATGAGATTTTAAGTTTTCTTGTAAGTTGATAATTATACTCGTTGCCTTATATGTGTTAAGTTTGCAACTTCTACTCAAGTTATAGTGGAGTTTAATTCTCATTTATGGCAAAAGCTAATTTAAAAGGTTTCGATAAGTTTATCAATAAAGAGCTCAAAGGAGCTAAGAAAAAAGAAGCCATTCGACAAGAAAAAAGAAAATACAAGGCAGAGAAAAGAGAAGCAGGCCGTTTAGCCCATAAAAAGAAAATGGAGAAGTTGAATGGTACTTATCAACCCCCAATTAAAAAAAGTAGCAACAATACTAATAAAGTTGAAAAAATAATTCTTGAAAAAGATGTTGCTGAAATAATGCCCTTAAATAAATTTATTGCTCATGCAGGCATTTGTGGCAGAAGAGAAGCCGTTGAGTTGATAAAAGAATCTATGATTTCTGTAAATGGAACTATCGTTACAGAGCCTGGTTTTAAAGTTTCTGATAAAGATTTAGTAAAATATAAAGGCAAGAAAATCTCTGCAAAAACAACAGCAGTATATATTCTACTCAATAAACCCAAAGATTATATTACAACTTCTGATGACCCTAAAGGAAGAAAAACTGTATTGGATTTAATAAAAGGAGCAACACCAGAAAGAGTATATCCTGTAGGTAGATTAGATAGAAACACTACAGGAGTTTTGCTATTAACTAATGATGGAGATTTGGCACAAAAGCTTACACATCCATCGTACGAAATAAAAAAGATTTACGAAGTAACACTTGATAAAGAATTCTCAAAAAAAGATTTTGATAAAGTGCTGAATGGATTAAACCTTGAGGATGGGTTTATAAAAGCAGATGCTTTATCTTTTTTAGAAGATAAAAAATCATTGGGCATAGAAATTCATAGTGGTCGAAATAGAATTGTTCGTAGAATTTTTGAATCACTTGGTTATACTGTTGAAAAATTAGATAGGGTTTTATTCGCTAATCTTACCAAGAAAAATGTGAATCGAGGTAAATGGAGAATGTTAAATGAAAAAGAAGTACGGTTATTAAAATATATGAACAAATCGTTTGTGAAGAAGGTGAAGCCTGTGGCTAGTAGTGAATTGCTAGTGGCTAGTGGTAAGAAGTAAAGAGGTTTTTAGCTTTTTTAGTATTTCATAGCCCAAACAGTTAATTAATTAATTTTTATGTTGAATTTATCCCATAAAAAATTAGATGTATATATGATTTCTTTAGACTTGGTAAAAGAAATTTATTCAATTACAAATCATTTTCCTTCTGAAGAAAAATTTGGTTTAACCTCACAAATAAAACGTGCATCAGTTTCAGTAAGTAGTAATATTGCTGAAGGTGCTGCAAGAATTTCTAAGCTAGAAAAGAAAAGATTTTTTGAAATAGCTAGAAGTTCAGTTGTAGAAATTGATACTCAAATTGAAATTGCTTTAAAACTTGGATTTGTTCAAGAAAATAATTTAATTCAATTAAATACACATTGCGAATCAGTATTTAAAATGCTATCAAAATTAATATCTAACTTAACTTAAGCAAAATAAACAAAAGAATCACAGCAATATAAAACTGTAAACTACTAGCCACTAGCTACTCACCATTTACTAAATATGAAATTCAAAGACCTCGATATTATTTTCGAAAACAAAGAAATAATTGCAATTAACAAACCAGCAGGCTTATTTTCTGTGCCTGATAGATTTGGGGTAGAGATTTCATTAAAACAAATTCTCGAAGAAAAGTTTGAAAAAATATTTGTGGTACATCGTTTAGATAAAGACACAAGTGGAGTTATTTTATTTGCAAAAGATGCACCTACTCACAAGGCTCTAAACGAAATGTTTGAGCAAAGAAAAATTGAAAAATATTATGTAGGGTTAGTTATAGGTTCTTTATATAATAAGGAGGGGAGAATAGAAGTGAAAATGCAAGAACATAGTTTTAAAAAAGGAGAGATGATTGTAAATCCTAATGGAAAACTTTCATTAACTACTTATCAAGTATTGAATGATTACAAACATTTTTCTTGGGTAAAATTTCAAATACATACTGGTCGAACACATCAAATTCGATTGCATGCCAAACATATTGGCCATCCTTTGGTTTGTGATGATTTATATGGAGATGGAAAACCTATTTTGCTTTCTCAAATCAAATCAAAATATAAGCTTTCAAAAAATAGTTTAGAAGAAACTCCAATTCTTAATCGTGTTGGCTTACATGCTTATCAACTCATTTTTGATTGGAACGATAAAAAAATAGATTTAGTTGCTGAACCACCAAAAGATCTTAGAGCATTGTTGCAACAGTTAGAGAAAAACGTTAAGGTGAAATTTTAAATTGTGAATTGTAAATTATAAATTAATAGAGTTTAAGAAACACTACTCGATTTATCCTACAAACAAATTAACACCAAACCCCAAACATTCACCTATACTAATATTTTTTCTATTCTCTTAAATCCTTCTCCAGCATTCAACTCCTCCCAAAGAATTTCATAAATGGTTAATGCAATTGGAATATGACTTTTAACAATTTCGTTTTGTTTTTTTATACACTTGCTTGCATTATAACCTTCAGCAACCATGTTCAATTCTAGTTGTGCAGATTTTACACTATATCCTTTGCCAATCATATTACCAAAAGTTCTATTTCTGCTGTATAAAGAATAACAAGTAACCAATAAATCGCCTAAATAAACAGATGCTGCATAGTTTATTTTCTTTTGCTCTTCTTCTGTTTCTTTATTCCAAACTAATTGCTTTAAAAAACGAACCATTTCATCTGCAGCATTAGTTATATATACACTTTGAAAATTATCTCCATATTCTAAACCATGTGCAATACCTGCACCTAGTGCATAAATATTTTTTAAGATAGCAGCATATTGTACTCCAATAACATCATGATTAGTAACAATATTTAAATATTCAGTTTTAAAGTTGTTACCAATTTCCAACGCTTTAATTTCATCCAAACCACTAAAAGTTAAATAACTTAATTTTTCTGAAGCAACTTCTTCTGCATGACAAGGTCCCAAAACTGTATAATAATTTTCTAAATTAAAATTAAATTGCTCAGCTAAATATTCATTGAGTAATTGATTTTTTGAAGGAAGAATTCCTTTAATTGCAGAAACCACTTTTTTGCCTTCAAAAGCATTTTTTTCTAAATGTTCTAATGCACTTTCAGCATATGCTGATGGTGTTGCAACAACTAATATGTCTGAGTTGGCCACAACTTCTGAAATATTATGAGAAAGTTTAAGTTGTTCGGTTTTAAAATATGCGGAATGTAAATAATGTGGATTATGACGTCTGGTTTCTATCGTTTTAATGGTTTCTGCATTTCTTATCCACCAATTAATAGTATTACCATTATCTGTTAATAATTTTGCTAGTGCTGTTGCCCAACTTCCTCCACCAATTAAACCAAATTGCATAAGCTATATTTGTATTAACAAATGTAAAAGATTTTGATTCATCAATTATTTTTTAATTAGTCTAAATGAAATTCATAAAGTTTTTATTGTTTAGTGTAATTTTTATTTCTTGTAAGAGTAAGAATGATAATGTACCAACTATTGCTTTTGTTGATGCTTTTGAAGACAATACCATAGCTAAAGCCAAGCAAGGTTTTTTTGATGCATTAAAAAAAGATGGTTTTAGTGAAGAGCAACAAACAATTAATGTTATTTATCGAAATGCACAAGGCAATATTCCAACACTTACACAAATTATTCAATATGCAAAATCTGAAAAAGTAAGTTTAATTGCAACTTGCCCTTCTATATCAACTATTACAGCTATTCAAAATATAAAAGATATTCCAGTATTTATGATGGTTTCGCCAAAACCCGAACTCATGAAAATAAATGCTGTTGATGGAAGATCTCCAACCAATCTTTATGGAGTAGGGGAAGATTTAAGTTATATTGATACTTCATTTGGATTAATTCCAAAATTATTGAGCAAGAAAGAAAAGATTAAAGTGGGAATGATTTTCAACCAAAGCGAACCACAAAGTGTTGATGCATTAAATCGAATAAAAACTTTGGCTCAACAAATGAATATTGAGTTAGTGAGTTTGCCTGTAAATTCAAGTGCAGAAACACAATTAGTGACACAATCATTATTATCAAAAAATATTGATGCATTTTTTGCAAATCCTGATAATGTAGTATTTGCATCTTTCGAAACTATTATACAAGCATGTAATCATGCAAAAGTGCCAGTATTTACCAGTGAAGCAGGTTTAGTGGCTCGAGGTGCAGTTGCTGCTTATGGTGCAGATATGTATGCTTGGGGTTATCAGGCAGGTGAACAAGCGGCAGAATATTTAAAAACAAAATCTACCAAAGATTTGCAATGGCAAATGGTTAAAAAGAGAACTAAAGTATACAATTCAAAAGTAGCTCTGCAATTTGGCATAACTCTTGATTCTAGTTTCGAATCTATAAATTAATTTTAATTAATAGCAATTTAAAAAAAGCAAAATGAACATAAAATCTTATTTACTACTATCAGTAATCTTTTTCAGTTTTTTCGCTTCTTGCAAAAAAGATGTTTCATTGCCCCAACTTACTTTTACTAATAATATTAGTGAAGGTACTGCTGATGCAAATGGAGAGTATAGAATAACAGGGCATATTAGTTCTTTTGTTAGATTAGATAGAGTAATTCTAACAAAAGAAGGCCAGTCTACTTATTTTATACTTGATGAATCAACAGCCAAGAATAAAACAGAATATGATTTCTCTTATTTAATTACAGGAATAACTGCCAATACATACATTATAATCGATGTGTATGACCAAAATGGCGGAAAATCTTCGTATCGGTTTCTAATTAAAAAATAAGATTTACTAAGTACATAGATTATTTTAATGTTTATTCCATCGTAATACAGCTTCTGCAACCCTTTTACCTAAAGCCTCACCCTTTAATAAAAAATGGTTTTGAACTGGTTCTTTAAAATTTGCTTCATTGGTGATAGCCGATGCACCAAAAGGAGATTGCCAATCGTTTCCACCAATCACTATCATTCCAAAAATCATCATGGAATGTAACAAACTCGTTTGTACTAATTCTTCTCCAGAAGATATGCCACCTCCTGTTACAAAAACTGCTCCTATTTTATTCTTTAAGGGTTGATTTTTAAATGGCCATTTTTTAATAAAAGCTAATACTTCTGGTGCTGGATTGGCATTGTAAACAGGACTTCCAACAATAATAGCATCAGCATTAATTAAATCTTGTTCTGTGGTGGAATCAATAGTTTTTATAACTAAATTGATATGTTCAATAGCCTGAACACCTTTAGCAACAGCTTCAGCTAGGACTTTGGTATTATTGGTTTCTGAGTAATATGTAATTAAAACTTGATGTTTGGTTTGTGCAGAAATAGTACAATGCAAAAGCAAAAAAGTAAATATGTAAAGAAAGATTTTCATTTTTTTTAAAATTTATCAAGCAGCACTTTCATTAAAAGATTTAATTGAATTCATTATAGAACCTTTTAACTCTAATTCTTCTTCTATATCGTAATCATCTTGAAGTCCTAACCAAAATTTTGCAGAGTTTCCGAAATATTTACTCAATCTCAAAGCAGTGTCTGCAGTTATTCTTCTATTTCCTTTTATGATTTCTGAAATTCTTGTTTGTGGTATTTCACAATCCTTAGAAAGTTTATATGCTGTAATATTTAAGGGGATTAAAAACTCTTCTTGAAGAATTTCGCCAGGATGTATGTTATTTAATTTAGCCATATTATTTTGTTTAGTGATAATTAATAATTTCAACTTCAGAAGCATTACCATTATTCCATTTGAAAATTATTCTCCATTGATTGTTAATTCTAATACTGTAAAACTCTTTTAATTTTCCAGATAATTTTTCTAATCTATTTGATGGTGGTATTCTTAAATCAATCAAATCGATAGAATTATTAATCATTCTAAGTTTTCTTCTTCCAATTTGTTGAATTTCATTTGAAGGTTTCTTGATTCTTATTCCATTCCAAATTTTTTCAGTATCTCGATTCCCAAAAGAAATTATCATAGTAACGTTTAAAGTTGCTAACGTCAAAAGTAACTAAATTTTGGCAATTAAAGCAATCAAACCAATCATCCAATCAATAATAATTCACTGCCTTGCTTTACATTTGCTACAAATACAATTACCATGGCAGTAAGAGCAGATTTGTTTCAGTCTCCAGATTATTATTTAGTAGATGAATTATTAACTGATGAGCAAAAACTCATTAGAGATACTGTTCGTAATTATGTAAAAAAAGAAATCTCTCCAATCATTGAAGATTATGCAGAACGTGCCGAATTTCCACAACAAATAGTTAAGCAAATGGGCGATTTAGGTTGCTTTGGTCCAACCTTGCCTGTAGAATATGGTTGTGGAGGATTAGATTATATCAGCTATGGATTAATGATGCAAGAATTAGAACGAGGTGATAGTGGTGTTCGCAGCACTGCTAGTGTTCAAGGTAGTTTAGTCATGTTTCCTATTTATGCTTATGGTAACGAAGCACAACGCAATAAATATTTGCCAAAACTAGCAAGTGGAGAATGGTTAGGTTGTTTTGGATTAACAGAACCTAATCATGGTAGTGATCCTAGTTCAATGCTTACTAATATTAAAGATGCTGGTGACCATGTTATTTTAAATGGGGCAAAAATGTGGATCAGTAATGCACCTTATAGTCAAGTTGCAGTAGTTTGGGCTAAGAATGAACAAGGCGAAATTCAAGGTTTAATTGTTGAAAGAGGGATGGAAGGCTTTTCGACTCCAACTACACATGGAAAATGGAGTTTACGTGCCAGTGCTACTGGCGAATTGGTTTTTGATAATGTAAAAGTTCCGAAAGAAAATATATTACCAAACGTAAAAGGTTTAAAAGGTCCTTTAGGTTGTTTAACAAAAGCACGTTATGGCATTGCTTGGGGAACATTAGGTGCTGCAATGGATTGTTATGATACTGCTTTAAGATACAGTAAAGAGCGAGAACAATTTGGTAAACCTATTGGTGGATTTCAGTTGCAACAAAAAAAGCTTGCTGAAATGATTACTGAAATTACTAAAGGTCAACTCTTAGTTTGGCGTTTAGGGGTGTTGATGAATGAAGGCAGAGCTACACCTCAGCAAGTAAGTATGGCTAAAAGAAATAGTTGTGAAATTGCAACTAATATTGCTCGTGATGCTCGTCAAATGCTTGGAGGAATGGGAATTACAGGCGAATACAGTATTATGCGTCATATGATGAATTTAGAAAGTGTGATTACATATGAAGGTACTCATGATATTCATTTACTCATAACAGGAATGGATGTTACAGGTATCAATGCTTTTAAATAATCACCCCTTATTTTAGGGGGTAGTCTTTTGTGGTATTCATAAGTACCTTTGTAACTAAGTATTATTAATTCTTGTAGTCAATGCGTAGTAGTGTTAAGTTTTTAATGTTTCTTTTGATACTTTTTTCAATATCCTCTTGTAATAGAAAAACCATTTTTACAACTGATACCCGAAAAAGTGTGGAAGACTTGAATTTAAGTCTTACTAAACTACAATACTATATAGATAATGATATTATTCTCTCTCGAGAAATTAATAAGGATACAGGAAAAATTTCATCAGGAACACTCGTATTTCTAGATGGTAAATATTACGAGAATATAAAGTTGAAAGCAAAAACTAGAGGTATTTGCACAGCAGTTTTCCCAGACAGATTACATATTTCCTTCGAAAAAGGCGAGAATAAGTATTTAGTTTTTTCAACATCAAATGTAATTAGAGCAGATAAATCTTATCAGTTATTAATAGACCCCTCTGTTTCGAAAGACGACCACATTGTATCATACGATGGAAAACTTTACAAACTTTATGTAGATAAAAATTGGCCACGTTTAGTTATTAGCAAAAAGCTGGTAAATAAAGAAAAATACGATGGCCGAATAATGAAAGGTCAAAAAGTAAAATAAAGTAATATTGCATGGTTATCTTTTATCATGTCATCTTCAAAAAAAAATAATCTGTTTTTTTTAGTAGGCTTAATGGGTTCTGGTAAAACCTATTGGGGTAAACAACTTGCACAAAAAAATAAATACAAGTTTATTGATTTAGATGAATTGGTAGAATCTAAAAACAAGCAAACTGTATTGCAGCTGTTTAATGAGCTCGGAGAAGATGCATTTAGAAAGACTGAGCATGAAACTTTAATTGAATTATTTTCATTAGGTGAGAAAACTATTATTGCTTGTGGTGGTGGAACACCTTGTTTTTACGATAACATGAATTTAATGAATCAAAATGGTATAACTATTTGGTTAAATGATTCAATAGAAAATATTTGTGAAAGATTAGAACAATTAAAAACCTCTAGACCATTAATTGCAAACGAACCAAATTCTCACTTGAAAAATACTATTACATCTTTATATCATCAACGACTTAGTTTTTATAATATGGCAAAATATTCTTTAACCAGAATTGAAATAAGCCTAGATCATCTTCAAAATATTATCAATATTTATGCATAAAAAAATATTAGTTGCAGCTGCAGTTTTTGCAGCATTGTCTGTTGCATTAGGTGCATTTGCTGCACATGCTCTAAAAGATGTTTTAGATGCTTCTCAACACAAAACTTTTGAAACTGCTGTCAGATATCAAATGTATCATGCATTGGCAATGATATTTTGTGCTCAATGCTTAAAACAAGAACCAAACAAAACACTCTATTATGCTGCTTTATTTTTTGCTGTAGGAATCGTATTATTTTCTGGTTCTTTATACTGCTTAATATTTTTAAATATAATTAACATAGAAGGGCTTAAGTTTATAGGTGCAATTACACCTTTAGGTGGCTTGTTTTTTATTGCTGGATGGGTTTTAATAATCAAATCAGCATTCAATAATCAATTCAACACCTCTAAATAATGTTTATGGAAATAGGTTTTAAAATTCTTTTAGTTGAAGACGAAGTAAAATTAACTAAGGTTATACAAGATGAATTAACATTAGAAGGTTTTGATATTGACATTGCTTTAGATGGGAATAGAGCTGAAGAATTATTTCTGAATAATGCATATAATTTAGTTCTTCTTGATATTAGTATACCTCAAAAAAATGGGTATGAATTATGTAAAATTTTTCGAGAAAAGAATGCCAAAATTCCAATCATTATGCTAACAGCACTTGGAGAAATTCAAGATAAAATACAAGCATTTAATTTGGGAGCCGATGATTATATTGTAAAACCATTTCATTTTAAAGAATTAGTAGCAAGGATAAAAGTTTTTATTAAAAGAACCGATATAGAAAGTAGAGAACAAATCATAAGTATTCACGATTTAGAAGTTCATTGCGATAAAAAGACTGCTTTCCGTGGCGGTAAAGAAATTGCTCTAACAGTAAAAGAATTTGCTTTGTTAAAGCTTTTAATTGAAAATCCAGGAAAGCCTATCTCTAAACAAGAAATACTTGAAAAAGTTTGGGATTTAAGTTTCGATACTGGTACAAACACAATTGAAGTCTATATTAATTTTTTAAGGAATAAAATAGATAAGCCTTTCAATAAAAAATTAATTTTTACAAAATCGGGTTATGGATATTTGATTAAATAGATTCCATGAGTTTAAAACTGCGTTTTGCTTTATTGTTTACAATTGTAGTAGCATTTATTCAGGCTATTACTGGTTTAACTATATTTTATTTTTATGCTGATCATAGAAAAATAGATTATCAAAATAAACTTCGTAGCGAGGCCTTATTAACCTATGATGCTTATCTCGATAGCAGTTTACATCACTTTGAAACCATTAACTTAATGCCTAACAGTATTAATGATAAGTTAATGTATGATAAAGCTGTGATTGTAGTTTCAGATAAATATAAAATTATTAGCAAAACACCCTCATATGCAAATATTGATTTATCAATAATAGATTATAATAAGCTGAAGAAAACTAATGAGGTATACTATGCCAAAGGAGAAAGAGAGTTCTTAGGGCTTTATGTAAAAGAAAAAAATCAATTCCTCATTGCAACTGCCATTGACAAAGAAGGTTTGTCAAAGTTATCAAGGCTTAAAATTATTTTGGCTGTAGTATTTTTTGTAACAATTATACTTACTGCAATTGGAAGCTATTTCTTTGTAAACTCAGCACTTAAACCTCTTAAAAAACTAATTGCTCAAATACAAGAAACAACTGAAAATAATTTATGGAAAAAAGTAGATGAAGGCAATGGAAAAGACGAAATCGCAAAAATTGCTATAAATTATAATCACGTATTGGAGTTAATGAAAAAAGCATTTGAAATGCAACAAATATTTGTTCAACATGCATCACACGAATTAAGAACTCCTTTAACTGTAATGTATGCTACAACAGAATCTGCCTTAAACAAAAACTTGTCATCCGAAGAAACAAATAAAATATTAATATCATTAAAGGAAGAACAAATTAATTTAATAGAACTTACTAACTCTCTCTTAGTATTATATCAACTTGATCAACATAAAAATTATCATCATTGGAGAAAACTAAGAGTTGATGAGCTATTGTACGATGCTGTAAGCTATTGTAAAAAAATATTTCCAGGAATTTCAATCGATTTTTCATTTAAAAATGTTCCTGAAGAAAAAGAATTAGTAATAGAGGCTGATGATAATTTACTAAGAGCAGCTTTTACCAATCTAATTAAAAATGCCTTTTTATATTCTAATGATAAAAAACTAACTCTTTCTATTTTGACAGAACCTGATGGTTTAAAAATTCATTTTGATAATAAAGGAGAACACCTCACTCAACAAGAAGTTGAAGTGTTGAAGAAACCTTTTGTTAGAAGTAAGGATATAGGTTTAATTAAAGGAATTGGACTAGGTTTATCTATTGTTGAGAAAGTATTAACCTTTCATAATGGTCATTTAATTTATACAGCTTTACCTAATTCTATTAATCGATTTACTGTTCAGCTTAAATATTCTTAGTCTTTTGTCCATGCATCTCTTTCTTCAGGGCTGAATTTCCAAGGTGCAAAATTGTTCTCAATATTGCTAAACATTCCGTTCCATTCTTGTGGTGCATTACTTTCTTCCATAATTAAACTTCTTCTTAATTCTACAATTATTTCAAGAGGCGAAATGCTTACAGGACAGGCCTCTACACAAGCATTACATGTTGTACAAGCTCTAAGTTCTTCTACAGAAATATAATCGTGTAATAAGGTTTTATTATCGGGCACAAAACTTTTATTGAGTTGAATATTTTTGCCAACATCTTCTAAGCGTTCTCTTGTTTTCATCATAATCATCCTTGGGCTCAATAGTTTGCCTGTTACATTAGCAGGACACGCAGCAGTACATCTACCACACTCGGTACAGCTATAAGCTTCTAATAAATTTCTCCAACTTAAATCAAAAATATCTTTGGCACCAAAACTTGCTGGGGGCTCGGCATTAGTAGGTGCTAATTCTGGTTGCATAGCATACAATACTTCTTTTTGAATGGCTGGCATATTATTCATTTTGCCTTGAGATTCTAGTCTAGCATAATAGGCGTTAGGAAAGGCAAAAAGAATATGTAAATGCTTACTGTATGGTAAATAATTTAAGAACGCAAAAATGCCTATGATGTGTAACCACCAACAAACTCTTTCAATAATTTCAATAGAATGAAAACTAAAGCCTGAAATTATGGGATGTAAATAAGAGGAAACAACAAAAGAACCTGTTTGTACTGAATTATAGTGACCATAGCTATTTTGTTGTAATAAAGTATCACAAGCATTCATAGTTAAGAAAAGTGTCATTAAAACAATTTCTGTAATTAAAATATAATTGGCATCTGATCTTGGCCAACCATCTAAATCTTTACTAATAAATCTCTTTAATTTTAAAATATTTCTTCGTACCAAAAATATTACGCAGGCCACAATTACAAGTAGTGCCAATATTTCAAAAGAATTAATCAAAAATGAATAAAACTCAGTTGAAAGAATTTGAGTTAAAACTCTATGAGAACCCGTTAAACCATCAATTACTATTTCTACAACTTCAATGTTAATGATGACAAAGCCTAAGTAAACGATCAAGTGCATAAATGCAACAAGAGGGTTTTTGAACATTTTCTTTTGCCCAAAAGCCAAAAAAATCAAATTCTTCCATCGGGCAGATTTGTTATCATTAATTTCTTCATCTTTCCCTAATAAAATATTTCTCTTAATTACTAAAATGTTTTTAGTAAAAAGATAACTGCCTAATGCAAAAAGCAGTAAAAACATAATTTGTGGTAAATAGTGCATAAGAAATATTTTAACTGAGTTTAGCCTTTTAATTGTTGAACTAAATCTATGTATTGTTGAATAGCACTTTCTTTGGTTATTCCTTTTAGTTTTTCCCAAGCATCGTGTTTTGCTTTTGCCACAAAATCAAAAGGATTGCTTGGTGCAGCTTCTGTATTATCACCTTGTGTTGCTTGCTTATACAATGAGTATAATTTTAATAATATTTCATTGCTTGGTTTTTCTGTAAGTGTTTTGCTATTGGCAACAGCAGCTTCAAATTGTTCTTGTAAATTCATAAATTCAATTTCGGTTGTGTAAATGTAAATTATTGTTCGTTCTCTAGCATTTTTTTGCCTTTTTCAATATATGTAATATCATCAAAAATTCTTTTGGGTAATCTTACTAACTGTTTTAAAACTTCTATTTTTTTTACTACATTGTTATTTTCTTCGTATGCTTGAGCGAGTGTTAAATAGTTCAACACAAAATAAGGCTCTAATCTTTTGCATTTTTCTAAATATTTAATGCTTTCCTCAATTGAAGGTTCAGGCAAACCACCATACAGAGTTTTAACAGCAAGCTTTTTAAACCAGTTTAAGGTAACCATTTCGTAGTGCCATTTTCCTACAATAAAATTTGCCAAGCCATGATTTGGGTTTATGGCAAGGGCCTTATCGGCTAATGTTTTAATATCATTAACCAGTGCAACTCTTTTTTTATTTTCATCTTCAACTTCTGTTAATTTACCACTTACTAAAGCCAGTAAATAATATGAATTAGCATTCATACTATCAACTTGTATGGCTCTTTTTGCATAAGCCAGTGCAGATTCGTAGAACAATCTTTTATCTGTATTACTTTTTTTTCTAGCACCAACATTGCAAGTAAGTTCTACTGTTTTTTGTAAGGCTAAATAATTGTTTGGTTCGTTTGTAATAATTTGTTTATAAATGTTTAAAGCCTCGGGTTCTTTGAATTCTAGTTCAAAATTTTTAGCTTCTTTAAATAAAAGAGCAGTTTCTTGTGCTGAACTAATTAAGCTAATGCTTATAAAAAAACTTATAAAAAAACTCTTCATAATTAACTTCTTTTTGTAGTATAACAAACTGTTATATCTCCATTAAAATTTTTAATAGGTGGATTTTTTTTAGTGATCCTAATGTCAATTTCTTGAACTTGATGAAATTGTTTTAAAATAGCATCTGAAATATTTTTTGTTAAATTCTCTAATAAAGCAGTAGGTTGTTGCATTTGATAAGAAACAGTTTGGAAAAGATTATCGTAATTTACTGTTTCATCAATTGTAATAACTTTATTATTAGCTATTGAGAAATTTACTGAAAGATTAACGATAAAAGTTCCACCAATAATTTGCTCTTCAGCATATAACCCATGAAATGCTTTAAAACTTAGATTATTTAATTGAATAGTGAACATAAGCGAAGATAAGTTAAGCCAATTTCATGCTTATTAAAAGCTGTGAATATTTTATTAATATTTACCTATTAAATAAGTTTTGGTAAAACTATTTTTCTTGAGCAATTTTACTGTATGAATCTGCAACAGCTTATACAAGAAATTTTTGCTAAAAAAAGTTTTTTATGTGTTGGACTCGACACAGAACTTAAAAAAATACCTCTACACTTACAATCAAATCCTAATGCTGTTTTAGCTTTCAATAAAGCCATTATTGATGCAACTAAGGCACACTGTGTAAGCTATAAAATTAACACAGCATTTTATGAAGCTATGGGTGTTAAAGGTTGGGAAATTATGGAAGCTACATTAGATTATATTCCTACTTGTCATTTTACCATTGCTGATGCTAAAAGAGGCGATATTGGTAATACATCTTCTCAATATGCAAAAGCTTTTTTTGAAACCTTGAATTTTGATGCCATTACTGTTGCTCCATATATGGGTGAAGATAGTGTAAGGCCATTTTTAGAATATGAAAATAAAATAACTATAGTATTAGGTTTAACTAGTAATAAAGGGGCACATGACTTTGAGTTACAAAAAACTGGGAATCAATTTCTGTTTGAAAACGTAATAAGTACAATAAGTTCATGGGGTACTCCTCAAAACCTCATGTTTGTGGTTGGAGCAACACAGACCAATCATTTGCAACTCATCAGAAATATAGTGCCTAATAATTTTTTATTAATTCCTGGAGTTGGCTTTCAAGGAGGAAGTTTACAAGATGTTGCAGAGTTTGGAATTAACAATGAAGTGGGGTTATTGGTGAATGCCAGCAGAGCAGTAATATATGCTAGTCAGCATGAAAATTTTGCTGAAGAAGCTAAAGTAATAGCTTCACAATATCAGTTTGAAATGGCACAATTGATGAATCACTATTTAACTAAAAAGTAATTTTTCAGATAATTATGTTTTGTTTAGAATTTATTTTTAAATTTAAACCCTAAACTAATTGACTATGGTAAAATTTAATGACATTAAAATTGGAGATTTCTTAAGAGCAGAATATGAAGGCAAGTTTTGGGATGGAGAAGTTATTCTTTTAAATGGAGACGAAAAACAAGTTTGTGTAAAAACTGAAGTTCAAGATTTTTGGTTCGAAACAGATCAATTGCAAGGTATTCCTTTAACAGAAGCTGCTCTACTGAACATGAATTTTACAAAGCAAGTGATGGATGATGGTTCTGTAAAATACTCTAAAGGAGCATTTAGATTAGTTACTCCAGAAAAAGGAAATTTCTCTCATTTTGATATGTGGTATAGAGAAGATAGAAGGCATAATCCAGATGTACATTTTATACATCAATTGCAAAATCATTATCTTGATATGACCAAAGTACATCTCACATCAGATCCTATTTAAGTTTTTAATAATGGAACAAATTATTCATAACATTAATGGAAGCATTTGTTATGAGCATGAAGGAAAAGGACAAGTAGTTGTTTTGTTGCATGGGTTTGGAGAAGATAAATCTATTTGGAATCATCAAATTAATTTTTTAAAGAATTATTATCAGTTAATTATTCCCAATTTACCTGGAACTGGAAAATCTAGCTTATTACAGGGTTTAAATATTCAGATTGAAGATTATGCAGATTGGTTATTCCATTTTCTACAACACTTCATCAACCCATCTCAAAAAATTATTCTATTAGGCCATAGTATGGGAGGCTACATTGGTTTGGCCTATGCAAAAAAATATGCTGAAACCCTTGCTGGTTTTGGTTTAATACATTCTACAGCTTTTACAGATAGTGATGAAAAAAAAGAAATTCGAAAACGAGCTATTGATACAATAAATGAATATGGGGCAGCTTCTTTTTTAAAGAATACAATTCCCAATTTATTTGCTTCATCATTTAAAGAAAACAATCCTACAATTATTAATGAGCTTATAGCTCAGGGTAAAACATTGTCTAAAGAAAGTTTAATTCAATATTATAAGGCTATGATGAATAGGCCAGACTCTTCAGAAGTTTTAAAACAATCTTCAGTAGCTGTTTTGTTTATTATGGGAAAAGAAGATGTTGCTGCTCCTTTACAAGATGTTTTACAGCAATGCCATCTTCCTAAAATTTCTGATATATTGATACTAGATAATGTTGCACACATGGGCATGCTTGAAGCTACTGAACAAATTAATGAAAAACTATTGAGTTATCTACAAATGGTGCTATCTAATTAGATTCTGATTCGCCATATTTATTAATCATTTTTTCTAAAAAGCTAGAAGTAAAAGAAACTATTAAACTAAATAATAAAGCCCAACCCCAACCCTCTACTCTAAACCCATCAACAATATCAGAAGCCCATTTTACAATGAGAATATTAATAAAAATTAAAAATAATCCTAATGTAAAAATGGTAATGGGTATAGTTAAAATAATAAGTATTGGTTTAACAAAACTGTTGAGTAATCCTAGCACAATAGCAACAATCATGGCTGTTAAAGTACTGTCAACAGAAACGCCTTTTAATATATAAGATGCCAGTAAAACTGATACAGAAGTTAAAATGGCTTTTGTAAAAAATTTTATCATGTTGCAAGATTAAATAACAACTAATTCATAAAACTCATTCGGGTTCAAATATTTTTTTGATAATTCTTGTAATTCTTCTACACTTACTGTTTTTATAGTGTTTACAGCTTTAGTAAAATAATCTCCATTTAAATTATTGAGTATATAAGATTTCCAACGACTCATTATCTGAAATGGTCCATCTAAATCTCCAAGAATTGAGCCTATCATATAATTACGAACCAAGTCTAATTCATCTTGATCAATACTTTTATCTTGTAAAATCTTCATCTCTTTGTATACTTCATCAATTGTAGCTTGGTATACATCTCTTCCACATTCAGTGCTAATCATCCACCCACTATAATGAATATAATTTTGAAGGTAAGAATGAATGCCATAAGTATATCCTTTATCTTCTCTAATATTGCTCATTAATCTCGATCCAAAAAATCCTCCATAAACTGTATTCAGCACCAATGTTTTCAAAAAATCTGGGTGATGTTTATTTGGAAAAGGTCTTGCTATTCTTACTGCAGCTTGAACACCATTTTCATCATTGATGATTGTCGATTTTTTTTCTAATGCTGGCTGAGGTTGTATTGGTTTAAAAGTAATATTGTTGTTGTTGAAAGGTAAATGCCCAAATGCTTTATTTAGTATATTGGAATAATCCTTTGGTAATTTTCCTGCAATAAAAATTTTACAATTTCCTTTTTGATAATATTGTTTATAAAATGCCTGTAAACTGGCTTTGTCAACTGCCTCATAATCTAATGTAGAAGTATATCTTCCATAAGGGTGTTGAAATCCATACAAAGACTCGTCAATTAACCTGTTAGCAACAAAGTCGCATTTTTGTAAATTAACAGCTAATCTTTGTTTTTGATTTTGTTTATAAATTTCTAACTCCGTTTCTGAAAAAATACTTTCTTCTAAAATCTCAGTAATTACAGGAGTTAAAACATGTAAATGTTTACTCAAGTTATGTAAACTAATTACTGCAGTTTCATTAAAACAACTTCTGTTAAGAAAAGCACCATAATAATCGAAATGCTCATTAATTTCAAAAGCAGTTTTTTGTGTAGTACCATTTTTAATTAAAAAATTGGTTGATGCTGCAATAATATTTTTATCCTCGTACCAATTACCTGCATCAAAAACTAATTCTAAATGCATCACTTCTTGTTCGCCTGCTTCTATAGCATAAACAGGTGTTCCATTATCTAGAGTAAAGTGGTTATATGGTTTTAGATCTAGTGAAAAATCTAAAGGATTTTTTATGGTAGGATGTTCTTTTCTGTTGAGCATGATTTATTGATTGCTAAAATACCTTAGAGTATTACTATTGTTAGGATGAAAAATTTGATTGCAGTATTGCAAAACATCTTCAGAGCTTATAGCCTGATATTTATCTAATTCAGTTTCCATTAATCCGGCATCGCCTAAAAGTTCATAAAATGCTAAGCTGTTAGCTCTGCTCATGAGTGCCATATCTTCAAAAGCAATCACACTTTCAGTTTTATTTTTTACTTTTTGTAATTCGTGTTCACTAACCAAATTCAATCGCATTAAATTCAACTCTTCTTCAATGGCTTCTTCAGCTTCTTGAAATGACTTTCCTTTAACCAATCTTCCTTCAATAGCAATTAACCCTTTTTCAACACTACCAAAATGAAAACAATCTAAGTTCGAAAAAATTTGTTTCTCCTTTACTAGTTTTTGAAATAAACGAGACGATCCACCACCTCCTAAAATATCAGTGATTAAATCAGCAACATAATAGCCTTTTTCTAATCTAGAATCTATATGCCAGGCTTTAATAAATGCATCAAAAGGCACATCAGCCCTTACTTCTAGCACTTTGGGTTCCGTTTGTTTGGGTTCTTGGGGTAAGTTTCTATTATATTTTTCTCCAGAACAAATACTACCAAACCATTTTTCTGCAAGTTGCAAAGCATGTGGAGTATCAATATTTCCTGCAATAACTAAAATGGCATTAGCAGGACTATAATGTTTTTTAAAAAATGATTTTACATCTTGTAAAGTAGCATTTTCAACATGACTCAATTCTTTACCAATAGTCATCCATTTATATGGGTGTGTAGTGTAAGTTAAATCACGCATTTTAGCCCAAATATCTCCATAAGGCTTATTAATGTAGTGTTCTTTAAATTCTTCACAGACTACTTTACGTTGTACATCCAAACTCTTTTCACTAAATGCCAAGCTTAACATCCTATCACTTTCAAGCCACAAGGCTGTCTCAATATTTTCTGCAGGAAGTTGACAGTAATAATTAGTTAAATCGTTAGTGGTGTAGGCATTATTTTCTCCACCAGCAATTTGTAGAGGAGTATCGTATTGAGGAATATTTATACTTCCACCAAACATTAAGTGTTCAAATAAATGTGCAAAGCCAGTTTTATTTGGGTCTTCATCTTTAGCACCCACATCATACATTACATTTACAACAGCCATGGGTGTGCTTTTATCCTCATGTACAATTAGCCTTAATCCGTTAGAAAGTACAAATTTTTTATATGGAATCATTCTCTAAAAATTGTTGCAATATTAGTTCATTCGCTGAGAGCGATTTTACTATTTTGAAAATCTATGTGAGCATTAACAAACCGAATTTCTGAAAAGCTGTAACTTTCACCCAATATTTCTTTAATACTGGTTAAAGAAGATCTGTCTTCATTCTCTTTTAATACCTTTTCTATTGTTCCTATCTTATGATATGGCAATATTTCCTCAATCTTTATTTCTCCACTTGATACAAAAGGAAGTAAATGACTTTCAATAGTTGAAGTGGCCAAATTTCTTTCAGTAGCAATTTCTAAAATAGTTTTTCCTGATTTGAAAAGTTGGAATGAAATATCTTTTGAACTTGGTTTATTTTCTTTTTTTGGAAGCTCTTTTTTAGTTGTTATAGTTTTGGTATGAATTAAAGATTCTAAATTATTTTGTTGACAATAATTGATAATAGCTTCTAAAAATATAAACCCATACTGTTCTACTTTAACTTTTCCGAATCCGGTTATTTGTTGTAAGGCAGCTTTTGATTGGGGTAAATAAGTTGCCATTTCATCCAAACTTTTAGTACTTGCTACCATGAAAATATCTTCACCTGTATCTTCACAAATCTCATCTCTTAGTTCTCTTAATTTATTGTAAAGTATAGGATGAGTTTTGTGTTGATAGTTAGTAGTTGATTTGCCAGAATACACATTTACATGTAAAAGTGTATTGGTAAATTCTTTTTTCAATTTGAGATATTGGTTAAAGGCAAAACCATCTTTTAAATTTTCTAAGTAATATTTTTTTAAAACCAAATATTCAAATAAAGTTTTAAGTATGGCATTTATATTTTTAGCTTCATTTTTATTATCTGATTCTATGGTACAGTTTTCAATGAATTTGATTGATTGATTGAGTTCAGCAATAAAATAAATGGCTGCTTTTCGAAATCGCTCTTGAAGAATGATATTGTCCTCAATTGATAATTTATTATTATCTAAACTATTGAGTTGATGCGTAAATCTGTTTCCAACCTTTAAAAGTTGATGTATTTGTTGTGATAAGGCTTCTGTAAAATCAAAAGACGATTTGGTTAAACTATTTCTATTTTCTTCAACAAGCTTTTGCAACTTAGTAAGAGTTTGTTCTTCTTTTTTGTATTGAAACAAATTTTGTAAGGTAGAAAATTGGTGTAATTTTTTTTCAAATTCTAAGCTCTCTTTAAGTTGGTTGATTTTATTTTTCTTACAATAATTTGCAATGTTTTCATCAATATGTAAACTACTATTTGTGATTTTACTTACCAAAACAATTCCATTTAAAGATCTACACCTACTTAGTGCAACATAAACCTGCCCAGGAGCAAAGGCACTGCCAGCATCAATAATAGCTTTATCAAAAGTTAAGCCCTGGCTTTTATGAATGGTAATAGCCCATGCCAATCTTAATGGATATTGAATAAAAGCACCAATAACATTTTCTTCAATTGTCTGTTTTTCTATGTTTAGGGTATACTTAATGTTTTCCCATCTGTACTTTTCAACTTTTATTTCATCGGCATCATCTTTGCATTTCACAAATATTTCATCTTCGTTAATTTTAGTAATAGTTCCAATTTTACCATTAAAATATCGTTTGTTTTTGTCTAAATCATTTTTTGTAAACATAACCTGAGCTCCTAATTTTAATTCTAGATTTTCATCTACAGGATATATTTTTTCTCCAAAATCGTCTTCAATACTAGCTTTAAAGAAGTAAGAAGTTGATTTTAAATTACCCATAGCTTCTGAATTTATAGTATCTGCTCTAAGATTATGAGTGGTTAAAGTAATAAAACCATCTTCTGTTGATGCATTGAATTCTGGGTTATAATGTTCTAATAAAATATCGTAAGCTGATTGGTCTAAATTGTTATTTCTGATTTTATTTAAAAGGTTAATAAAAACTTCATCATCTTGTCGGTATATTTTTTCAAGTTCAATGTATGCAGGTTCGGTTTCTTTCATCACCAAACTATCAAAGAAATAAGGACTAGCATAATATTGAGAAAGTAAACTCCATTCTTGTTGAGGAACTACCGGAGGTAATTGATATAAATCTCCAATAAATAAAACCTGTAAACCTCCAAATGGAAGCTGGTGTTGGTTTCTATAATGACGAAGTATAGTATCTAACGCATCTAAAACATCGCAACGAACCATACTCACTTCATCAATAATTAGCAATTCAAGTTTTTGAATAATAGCAATTCTTTCTTTATTCAATTTAGTTTTAGATAACAATTGTTGTTTATCTGTTGCATATTCTTGAGAATTACTCCAATTTAATTTTGCAGGAACATATGGAGTAAAGGGTAGTTGAAAAAAAGAGTGAATAGTCACCCCTCCAGCATTAATGGCAGCAACACCAGTTGGTGCAACAACTGCAATTTGTTTTGTAGCGTGTTCTTTAATATATTTTAAAAAAGTTGTTTTGCCAGTACCTGCTTTTCCTGTTAAAAAAATTGAACGATTGGTATAATGTATAAACTCCTCGGCAAGTTGAAAATTTATGTTTTTATCATCAGTTTTCATAGAATAGTAAAATTAAAACAAATTATAAGTGGTATTTAATTTTATTTGTACTTCTTTATTTTCGTACCTATTAGATTTACAATTACATGAATAAATTAATTATTGGGTTCTTGCTTCTCATTTCAAACCCAACTTTTTCTCAACAGCTTACCAGCTCTGAACTTTTTCTACAAATTAAAAAACTTAAAGTGTTAGGTAGTGTATTGTATGTAGGGGCACACCCAGACGATGAAAATAATTATTTGCTACCTTATTTGGCTAAAGAAAAATTGTACAGAACAGCATATTTAAGTTTAACAAGAGGAGAGGGTGGTCAGAATTTAATTGGTAGTGAGCAAGGGATTGATCTTGGACTCATAAGAACTCAAGAATTATTGGCAGCCAGAAATATTGATGGATGTGAACAATATTTTACTAGAGCATTTGAATTTGGGTACAGTAAAACTTTAGATGAAACCCTGAAAATTTGGGATAAGGAAAAGTTATTGGAAGATGTGGTTTGGATAATTCGTAAAATGCAGCCTGATGTTATTATCACTCGCTTTCCACCAGATGGAAGAGCTGGTCATGGGCATCATGCAGCAAGTGCTTTAATTGCGAATGAAGCCTTTGCATTAGCAGCTGATGCAACAAAATTTACCCATCAATTTGCAATGGGTGTTCAAGCTTGGCAAGCTAAAAGAATAGTATGGAACACTTATAATTTTGGTGGAAATAATACCACTTCAGATAATCAATTAAAAATTGATGTAAGTATTTATAATAATTTACTGGGTGCTAGTTATGGTGAAATTGGAGCTGTTGCAAGAACACAGCATAAAAGTCAAGGTGAAGGCCGACCAAAACGTAGAGGAAATTTGTTTGAGTACTTTTCACATACTGCTGGTGTTAAAGCTTCAAAAGTCTTGATGGAAGATATCGATCTTAGCTGGAAAAAAATTAGTCATAATCATGTCATCGATAGTGTAATTGAAAACTTAATTGAGTCATTTCAATTTTCAGCACCAGAAAAAAGTGTAGCCGCATTAAATAAATTATATCAATTAGTAAATGCTTTGCCCAACAGCAATTGGAGAACTTATAAATTAAATGCTATACAAGATTTAATTGAAGCCTGTAGTGGTGTTTTTGTTGAGGCTGTTTCTAATCAGGAAGCAGTTGTACAAGGTGATACTTTAAAAACAACTATTAATGTTTATAATAGAAAAAATTTATCTGCGGCTATTTCAAAAATTAAGTTAGAACACATAGACTCAAACTTTAATAAAAATATCGCTACTAATTTTTCATTTAATACTTCTATTACTGTTCCAATAAATAAATCTTTAACTCAACCATATTGGCTCCAAAAGCCATTAAAGCATAATATGTTTGAAGTTGAGAATAAAGCATTAATAGGCGAACCAAACTCAGCCCCAGCCTATACTGCAAGTATTACAATAAATATAGAAGGCCAAACATACGAGTTCACTAAACCAATTTTGTATAAATATGTTGATCCTGTTCGTGGAGAACTTTATGAGCCTTTAATAGTTTTGCCAAAAATTACTATTGCTGTTGATGAGCCTATAAAAATGCAAACGAATAACAAGAATTTAACTGCATTATTAACTATTCAATCATACAAAAATCCTTTGTCTGTTTCATTGAAAAAAAGTGAAGAAGTACAAACGGATTTTAAAGTTTTAAATTTTGATAACCATAAGGATTTACAACAAGTAAATATTGCTATTCAATCTAAAGAACAACAGTATATACCTATTGAATTTGTTGATGAGAAAAGTAAGGAAATTTATAATAAGACCTTGCATAAAATTCAATACAACCACATTCCTAATATTAGTTATTTTACTGATGCTGCTATTGAAACAAAAAAACTTAGTATTAAAACTGTTGGAAAAAAGATTGGCTATATTGTAGGAGCAGGAGATTTTGTTCCTGAAGCTTTGCAACAATTAGGTTACGAAGTTGATCTATTAAAAGAGAAAGATATTACAGTGAATAATTTAGCAAAATATCAGGCAGTAATAACAGGTATTAGAGCTTACAATATTTTCGATTGGCTGTTGATTAAAAATGAAATCTTAAATGAGTATGTTAAGAATGGAGGAAATTTAATTGTTCAATATTTAAAAAGTAATACATTAAATGGAAAAAAAATTCAAGCTGGTCCATATCCATTTAGTATTAGTGCACAGCAAAGAATTACTGAAGAAGATGCATCTGTAGAGTTTTTAATTCCAAACCATGTTGTATTTAATAGTCCAAACAAAATCACTTCTGCAGATTTTACCAATTGGATTCAAGAGAGAAGTACATATCAAATAGATCAAACAGAAAGTAATTTTGAATATCCATTAAGTATGCATGATACAAACGATAAACCTTCTGTTGGTAGTTTAGCCATTGCAAAATATGGTAAAGGAAATATGGTGTATTTAAGTTTAGCCATGTTTAGACAATTACCAGCAGGCGTTTCTGGTGCTTTTAGATTAATGGCAAATATTATTGCACTTCCAAAAAATTAACATGCAACAAAGAAAAAAAATTGGGGCTCTAACTTTAATTATAATTGGCTTATTAGTTGGTTATGCTATAAAAAATGTACGGGCAGGCTTAATATTAGGCTTAGCTTTGGGCTTATTGGCAAGTGGTTTATTAACCAGTAAAAACTAGTTATGGAAACAAACAAAAAAATTCCATTGTTTGAATCATGGAAAAAATGGTATGTATTTGTTCTATTGGTTTTAAGTATTGAAATTGTTTTGTTTTATTGCTTTACTAAATACTTTTTATGAGTCAATTAGATTGGTTAGTACTTATTGCTACTTTACTTATCATTATTAGTTTTGGCTTATATAAAAGTCGAACCTCAAAAAATTTAGATGGTTATTTTTTAAGTAATAGAAGCATGCCTTGGTATTTGGTATTGCTAAGCATTATGGGCACTCAAGCCAGTGCTATTACTTTTCTTTCTGCACCTGGACAAGCTTTTACCGATGGAATGCGATTTGTGCAATATTACTTTGGTCTGCCAATTGCAATGGTAGTGCTCTGTGTAACTTTTGTGCCACTATTTAGTAAGCTAAAAGTATTTACAGCGTATGAATATTTAGAGCAAAGATTTGATATTAGAGTAAGAAGTTTTACTTCATTTTTATTTTTATTGTCTAGAGGATTATCAACAGGAATTAGCATTTATGCACCTTCTATTATCTTATCTTCCTTAATGGGTTGGGATATTTTTTACACCAATATTTTAATGGGTGGCTTGTTAATTATTTATACTGTAAGTGGTGGAGCTAAAGCAGTAGCATACACTCAAACACTTCAACTGATTATTATTTTCTGTGGCATGTTTGCTGCAGCATATTATATTATTCATTTATTACCTAAAGAAATTGGCTTTATAGATGCTTTAAAAATTAGTGGTGCAAACGGAAAACTAAATGTTATTACTACAGGTATTACCGAAAATGGTTTTCAGTGGAAGGATAAATACAATTTAATTAGTGGTGTTATTGGAGGATTTTTTCTGGCACTCAGTTATTTCGGAACAGATCAAAGTCAGGTGGGTAGATATTTAACTGCAAAGGATGATAGAGAAAGCAAAATTGGATTATTGATGAATGGTTTAGTTAAAGTTCCCATGCAGTTTTTTATATTGTTAATAGGAGCCATGTTGTTTGTGTTTTATCAGTTTAAACCCATGCCAGTTTATTTTGATAAAGCTGCAGAAACTAAAGTCTATCAATCTTCTTATAAAGATTCTTTTGCTAATGTTCAAAATGCATATTATAAAGTGCAAGAGCAAAAACAAGCTTTGAGTATTAATTATATTAAAACCAAAAATGAAGAATCTAAAAATCAAATTCAATATTTAAAGCTACAAGAAGATTCATTGAGAAAAGTTGCATCAAAATATACTGTTGCTTCAAAATCTTCTATTGATGGTAATGATACCAATTATATCTTTCTTCGTTTTGTAATTGACTATTTACCACAAGGATTAATTGGGTTGTTGATTGCCATTATATTTTTATCTGCTTGGGGTAGTATTGCTGCAGCATTAAATTCTTTAGCAAGTTGTACTATTATTGATTTTCATTTGAGATTTACCAAAAAAACTTCTACCGATCAGCAACAATATCGATACTCTAAAATGTATACATTAATCTGGGGAGTGTTCTGTATAATAGTTGCTGAATTAGCAACAGGCATGGGAAGTTTAATAGAAGCAGTTAATGTGTTGGGATCCCTTTTTTATGGTGTAATTTTAGGTATTTTTCTCACAGCATTTTATTGTAAAAAGGTACAAGCAACCCCGGTTTTTATTGCAGCAATTATTGGAGAAATTGTTGTGGTAGTTTTATTTATATTAGATAGTAAAAATATTATAGGCCTAGGATTTTTATGGTTAAATGTGGTTGGGGCTTTATTAGTAGTGGCTTTGGCTCTTGTTTTTCAAAGAGTTTTTAAAATAACATATCTTCACACCCTTAAATAGTATGGAATGAATAACGAATTGCATAAGCCTATTATAGGAATTTCTTGTGGTGATATTAATGGCATAGGTATAGAGCTCATCATTAAATCATTTGCTAATAATGAAATTTATAGTTTATGTACTCCGGTAGTTTTTGCAAATAGTAAGTGTATTAATTTTTATAGAAAAGGTTTAGCTGACATAAATATCAATTATAATATCACTAAAGATTTAAACAGGCTCAATCCCAAACAACTGAATATTTATAATTGTTGGGAAGAAGAAGTTCAAATTAATCCTGGAATTCAAAATGAAATTGGAGGAAAGTATGCTTTACTTTCTTTGGTGGCTGCTACACAAGCATTGAAAGAAAATAAAATCGATGCTTTAGTTACTGCACCCATTCATAAAAAAAATATTCAAAGTGCAGAATTTAAGCATAGTGGTCATACTCCTTACTTTAAAGAAGTTTTTGAAGTTAAAGATGTAGTAATGTTAATGGTAGCTGAAAATATCAGAGTAGGATTAGTTACTGAACATTTGCCAATAGCTGAAATTGCAAATGCCATTACCAAAGATGCTATTATCAGTAAATTAAATATCATCAATAATTCTTTGCAGAAAGATTTTGGAATTGATAAACCAAGAATTGCTGTGTTAGGTTTAAATCCACATGCTGGTGACGAAAGCTTAATTGGTAAAGAAGAAGAGACCATCATTAGGCCAGCTATTTTAGAAGCTAAAAAAAATATGATGGTTTTTGGTCCATATAGTTCAGATGCATTTTTTGCACGTGTACAACATGAAAAATTTGATGCTGTATTAGCCATGTATCACGATCAAGGTTTAATTCCATTTAAATCTTTAGCCATTGGTGAAGGAGTAAATTATACTGCTGGATTGCCAGTTGTGAGAACAAGTCCTGATCATGGAACTGCTTTTGATATTGCTGGTAAAGGTATTGCCAATCATGCTTCATTCTTGGTCTCTATTTTTGAAGCTATTGATATCGTAAGAAGTAGAAAAGGCTATGCAGATGCTCGTTCAAACCCTTTGCGTAAGATGAGTTCACGTATTATGGCAAATGCAATTGATGAATAATCGCTTGAAGAAATCTTCTTTTAATTTTACAACAACTTTATTGCATTGGCATAAACATGTCAATAATCGTGTTATGCCCTGGAAAGGAGAAAAAGATCCTTACAAAATTTGGTTGAGTGAGATTATACTTCAGCAAACAAGAGTAGAACAAGGGCTAGCATACTACAATAAGTTTATAAAAGCATATCCGACTATTCAAAAACTAGCTGCAGCAAAAGACGAAGATGTTTTTAAACTTTGGGAAGGATTGGGTTATTACAGTAGATGTAAAAATATACTGTTTACTGCAAGAGAAATTGTATCTATATACAATAGCATTTTTCCTAGAAACTATTCTGACATAATTCAGCTTAAAGGTATTGGTAAATATACTGCAGCAGCAATAAGCTCTTTTGCTTATAATGATCCTTATGCTGTTCTAGATGGTAATGTATTTAGAGTATTATCTAGAGTTTTTGGAATTGCTAAACCTATTGACTCAACAGATGGGAAAAAGTTTTTCGAGGAGCTTGCTGTTGATTTATTAGATAAAAAAGAACCAGCTCTATACAATCAAGCCATCATGGATTTTGGAGCAACAGTTTGTACTCCTAAACAACCCAATTGCAATACTTGTTGTTTTAATAAATATTGTAAAGCTAAAAACGAAAATTTAATTGATAAATTCCCATTTAAATCAAAAAAAATAACAATACAAACAAGATGGTTAAACTATTTTATTTTTCAGTACCAAAATAAAGTTTTAATTAGAAAAAGAACTGAAAAAGACATTTGGCAAAACTTGCATGAGTTTTATTTAATTGATTCAAGTGATGGGGAAAAACAAGACATTAAAAATGTAAAAACTAGACTCAAAAAATTTTTAGGAAATGAGAAATTTAAAGTCATTTCTATCTCTGATGTTCAACAACAAAAACTTACACACAGATTAATTAAAGGCAACTTTATAAAAATTGAACTAAAAAAGAAAATTGATTTTGAAAATTATTTTTGGATTAATAAGAAAGAAATGAACCAGTATTCATTCCCAAAATTCATCAATCATTTTTTCGAAACGACTAACTATTAACTTCTTTCTACTAGCTACTAAATCAAAACCATCCTCTTTTCTTAAAAATAAAGATCATGCCTATTGGTATAGAGAGCATTAATGCTACTGCAATATAAAAACCATACTGATTATGTAAGTAAGGTATACGTTCAAAGTTCATTCCAAATATGCCTCCTATAACAGTTGCCGGAGCTAATAAACAAGTAACAATTGTCATTACTTTCATTACTTCATTCATTTTTAGATTTACTTGGTTAATATATAAATCTTGCATGGTAATCATCATATCACGATAGTTCTCAACTAAGTCGTTTGCTTGAATTACATGATCATAAACATCTTTAAAATATTTATTAGTGGTATTATCGTTAATTAATTTAGATTCACTTTTAATTAATCCGTTTACGAGTTCTCTAACAGGTGCAATATTTCTTTTTAGTACAATTAATTCTTTTCGTAATTGATTAATTTTTGCAAGGCTTCTAGTATTAGGTTTTTTTATAATTTCTTCTTCTAAAACTTCAATTTTATCTCCTAATTTATCCATCACCAAAAAGTAATGATCTACTATCATGTCTATTAATGCATAACACAAATAATCTGCTCTGGATAAACGAATTTTTGATGTTTCTAATTTTAATCTTTCTCTTAATAAGTTAAAAACATCTCTATGACCATCTTCTTGAAAACTGATAACATAATGTTCGCCTAATAAAATACTGATTTGTTCACTTTCGATAGAGTTATTATCAAAATTGAAATACAGCATATTCAATAAGCAAAAAAGATGATGATTAATTTCATCTACTTTTGGTCGCTGACCCACACTCTGAATATCTTCTACTATTAAATTATGAATATTAAATTGAGCTGCTAAAGTTTCTATAACTTGTTTATTGATTCCATCTACATTAATCCATTTAACTTGATCTGTATTGTTTATATAATTTTTACAATCTTGTAAACTAACATTTTTTTCTTCTGCAAGATTAGTTTCATTATAAGAATAAACTGAAATAATAGATTCTGAAGATTCAACCCGTTTTGGAATGATGGTAGGATTTACTTTAAGAATTTCTTTTGTTCTCATTAATCCAAAGGGATATAGCAGATATCTATAGTTCAACCTTTTATTCATAGATTAAATATATTTCTTTTTTTATCAAAAAAAAGAAGCTGAATTAATCAGCTTCTTTAAATATTCAAATTATATTTTTTATTTATTGAGTTTGCTTCTTTTTCTACTGTATGTAAAATATATTACAAAACCTATTGCCATCCAAGCAAACATGTTCATCCATGTAACTAATGGTAATCCTAGCATCATAGCTAAACAAACCAAAACGCCTAATACAGGAACTAAGGGAACAAAAGGTGTTTTAAATGGACGTGGTACATCTGGCATTGTTTTTCTCATAACCAAAATTCCAAGACATACAATTACAAAAGCAAATAATGTACCCATACTTACCAACTCGCCAACAACTTTTATAGGAACAAAGCCACTAAACAAACTCACAAAAATTAATAATAAGAAGTTGCATTTATAGGGCGTTGAAAATTTAGGGTGTAAATCAGAGAATAGTTTTGGTAATAAGCCATCTTTACTCATGGTATAAAATACTCTTGATTGTCCCATTAACATTACTAGCATCACTGAGCTGTATCCAGCCAGAATTGCAATAATTACAGATTGATTTAGCCAAACATAAGGAGTTTTATCAATAGCAACTGCAACAGGAGCTGCACTACCAGCAAAATCTTTATAGTTGGCTACACCGGTTAATACATAAGAAAAGAGTACATATAATATTGTACAAACAAATAAGGATCCCAGAATTCCAATTGGCATACCTTTTTGTGGGTTCTTAGCTTCTTGGGCAGCAGTACTTACTGCATCAAAACCAATAAATGCAAAGAATACTACACCTGCACCTCTTAGAATACCACTCCAACCAAAATGGCCAAATGTTCCATCATTTTCAGGGATAAAAGGAGTATGGTTAACTGGGTTAATGAAACTCCATCCTACAGCAATAAAAATAATTACAACACTTACTTTTAAAATAACTAATAGATTATTTACAAATGCACTTTCTTTTGTTCCTTTAATCAATAAAAGAGAGATTAATACTATGATAATAATTGCTGGAAGATTAATAATTCCATGTGTCATTGTGCCGTCTGCTAAGGCAAACTGTTCAAAAGGAGAGTGAAAGTATTGCATGGGTATGTCTAAACCCAAGTTATGTAAAAACTTACCAAAGTATGATGAAAAACTAATAGAAACTGTGGCAGCACCTAAAGCATATTCTAAAATTAAAACCCAACCAATAATCCATGCTAAAATTTCGCCCATTGTAGCATATGCATAAGTGTAAGCACTACCTGCAATTGGAATCATTGCAGCAAATTCGGCATAGCATAAACCTGCAAATGCACAACCAATAGCAGCTATTATAAATGAATACATTACGCCTGGACCAGCATTTTCTGCAGCTACAATTCCTGTTAACGAGAATAAACCCGCTCCAATAATGGCACCTATACCTAAGGTTACTAAATTAAAAGAACTTAACGTTTTCTTTAAACCATGTTCAGAATTTTGAGCATCGGCTAATAAAAGGCTCAATGATTTTTTTCTAAATAAACTCATATATAAATTTTGGTTTGATGAATTAAGTCGGAAAAATAGGGATTTATTCAATAATGACTATTAAATCTTTTAATATTGCCAACAAACTTTCTCTTATGCATGCAAATTCTGCTGAAAAAAAAAGTAAATTAACATTCTGGATTATTGTTTCCATGGTATTGGGTTTTGCTGTTGGTCTTTTTATTTTTTATAATACCCAATCAAGTTTTCATGTAGCCTTTTCAAAAAATATTAAACTACTGGGTACCATTTTTATTCGTTTGGTACAAATGATCATTTCTCCTTTAGTGTTTAGTACATTAGTAGTAGGTATAGCTAAGCTAGGAGATTTAAAAGCTGTTGGAAGAGTAGGTGGTAAAGCTATGCTTTGGTTTATTACAGCTTCTTTAGCATCGTTGTTAATTGGACTTTTATTAGTAAACTTTTTTGAGCCAGGTAAAGCCATTATTATTCAACATGCAGATGAAAAAGGGTTAGAAGACTTAATCAATAAAACACAAGAGTTTTCTGTTTCAAAGTTTATTGAACATGTAATTCCAAGAAGTGTTTTTGAAGCTATGGCTTCTAATGAAATATTACAGTTGGTTATATTTTCTATCTTTTTTGGAGTTGCTACTGCTGCTATTGGAGAAAAGGCAAAACCAATTATTAAAGCACTAGATATATTCAGTGAAATTATTTTAAAAATGGTAGGTTATGTAATGAATTTTGCTCCTTTAGGTGTATTTGGAACAATAGCAGCTGTTGTTGCTAAAAATGGTCCTGGTATTTTTAAATTTTATGGAGTTTATTTTTTGTATTTCCTTATTGGTATTGCTATTCTTTGGATTATACTCTACACAGTTGGGCTAATGATTTTAAGAAAAAGAATGCCAGAACTTTTAAAGGCTATTAGAAACCCATTACTGATTGCATTTAGTACCACAAGTAGTGAAGCTGTTTTTCCAAAACTTACTTATGAATTAGAGAGATTTGGTTGTAAAGATAAAATTGTATCCTTCATTTTACCATTAGGGTATTCTTTTAATCTTGATGGAAGTATGATGTATATGACTTTTGCAAGTTTATCAATAGCACAAATTTATGGAATTGATTTACCTATAGCAACTCAATTAACAATGCTATTGGTTTTAATGTTAACGAGTAAAGGTATTGCAGGAGTTCCAAGAGCCTCTTTAGTTGTAGTGTTGGCTACATGTGCCATGTTTAAAATTCCTCCTGAAGGAGTAGCCTTAATATTACCAATAGATCATTTTTGCGATATGTTTCGTTCAGCAACTAATGTATTAGGCAATGCATTAGCTACAACTGTTGTAAGTAAGTGGGAGGGAGAGTTAACTCCAGCTATTGTAGATGAAATATAAAAAGTAATCTATTTGTAAATGCATAACTTATTGTTGTGCATTTTTATTTTCTTTGTACAACACCCCTATAAAAACGGAAAGGCCAGAGGTAGAAACCCCAGCCCGTGTTTAATCCGTACCCTATGAAAACAGACTTTAATAATTCCTTTCTAAAGGTGTTATATTAGTTCTTGATTTCTGACAATATTATAAACGGAGCGTTGGTGCTTTTATTTTGTTAGCAACAAAAAACATTATGAAATTTATTGATTCTCACACCCATATTTATCTATCAGATTTTGCATCAGATATAGGCTCAGTAATAGATAGAGCAGAAGATGACGGAGTAAAAAAATATTTTTTTCCAGCTATAGATTCTTCTCATCATGAAGAGATGTTGGCTTTGGAAAAAAAATATCAAGCTAAATGTTTTGCTATGATGGGTTTACATCCTTGCTCAGTGAAAGAGAATTATAAAGAAGAATTAAAAATTGTTGAAGACTGGTTAAGCAGAAGAACATTTGTAGCTATTGGTGAAATTGGGCTAGATTTCTATTGGGATACCACTTATACCAAACAACAATTCGAAGCTTTTGAATTGCAAATGCAATGGGCTTTAGATAAAAATTTGCCTATTGTAATACATACAAGAAATGCAATTCAAGAAGCCATAGAACTTGTACTACCATATTCTAAAAAAGGGCTAACTGGTATTTTTCATTGTTATGGAGATGACCTAATAACAGCTAATAAAATTATAGATATGAATTTTTATTTAGGTATTGGAGGAGTAGTTACTTATAAAAATACAGGACTAAATGAAGTTTTAAAACAAATTCCATTGAGCTCAATTGTTTTAGAAACTGATGCACCCTATTTAACACCTGTTCCATATAGAGGAAAAAGAAATGAACCCGCGTATATAAAAATTATTGCAGAACAAATTGCAAGAATAAAAGATGTAAGTATAGTAGAAGTTGCAAGAGTTACTACTTCAAATGCAGAAAAAATATTCAAATGCTAAAATTACAATACTATTTTCGCAGACATTTTAAAGGTTTTATTAATTATGATTTGCAAAAAAGCCCATGTGGGAAATCGTAAATCTTAAATCAACAAATCTTAAATTTACAGAGAGGTGTCCGAGAGGCTGAAGGAGTCCCGATTAAATCGGGATAAACGGGATCGATATAAAATTGTTGAATATGAATGAAACTTTTTTTATTTATATTTTGCAAAGCAAAAAAGATGGGAGTTATTATGTTGGTCAAACTAATAACTTGACTGTTAGAATAAATCAACATAATGCAGGATTAAGTAAATACACTTCATCAAAAAGGCCATTAGATTTGGTTTATTATGAAATATTTGAAACAAGATCTGAAGCGATTAAAAGAGAAATAGAAATAAAGAAGAAGAAAAGTAGAGTTTATATAGAAAATCTTATTCTAAATTTTAAAAATACTTTTAATTGATTAAACAGAGAGGTGTCCGAGTAGTTGAAGGAGTCCCGATTAAATCGGGATAAACGGGTTCTAGATAAAATTGTTGAATAAGAGTGAAACTTATTCTAAATTTTAAAAATACTTTTAATTGATTAAACAGAGAGGTGTCCGAGAGGCTGAAGGAGTACGCTTGGAAAGCGTATAAACGGGAAACTGTTTCGAGGGTTCGAATCCCTTCCTCTCTGCATTATTTACTTCTGACATTGGATAATCTCTACCAATCCGCCAAAATTTATTTCTATTTAATCTCACATTTCATAAAAAATAAATAATATTGTTAAGTACTCTTAACCAAAAACTTAACTCCAATTATGAAATGCCTATTAACCGCTGTATTATGTATAGTTGTTAGTTTTAACTATGCTCAAGAAAAATCAACAATTAAATTCGGAAAAATTTATACTGAAGACTTTGAAAATAAAGTTTATAGTATAGATAGCAATGCCAATGCCATTGTGTTATCTGATATTGGTAGTACTGAAATAGTGGGCAATTATAAAGGTTGGTTCTCACTAGAATTTAAGAGGCATAAACGCATTCATATTTTAAATAAAAATGGTTACGATGCTGCTAATGTTGAAATTGGAATTTATTCTAATGGCGGTATGGAAGAAGATTTGCAGGGCTTGAAAGCTGTAACTTATAATCTAGAAAATGGAAAAGTTGTAGAAACTAAACTTGAAAAATCTGGTATTTTTAAAGATGTTATCAGTAAAAATCTGCATGTTAAAAAGTTCACTTTCCCCAACATAAAAGAAGGTTCAATTATAGAATTTGAATATAAATTAGTATCAGACTTTTTATTCAATCTTCAACCATGGGATTTTCAAGGTCAATACCCTTGTTTATGGAGTGAATACAATGTAAGTATGCCAGAATTTTTTTACTATGTAAAACTCTCACATGGTTATTTACCATTTTTTCAAGCAACAAAAGTAGACAGGGCAGGAACGTTCGTTGTTTCAGATGTTAGCGGAACAGGTAATGCTGAAAGATCTCAATTTAATGCTAATGTTACAGATTTCAAATGGGTAATGAAAAATGTACCTGCTTTAAAGGAAGAAACTTACACATCTACCCTAAAAAATCATTTGGCGAGTATAGAGTTTCAATTGGCTGAATATAGGTATCCATTAACAGCAAGAAATGTTATGGGGTCTTGGCCACAAGTTTGTGCATCGCTTTTAAAAGATGAAGATTTTGGAGCAGAATTATCAAAAGACAATAATTTTTTAAATGATGTTATTAATGATATAACTGCAAATGCCAAAACCAACATGGAAAAGGCAAAAAAAATATTTGCTTTTGTTCGAGATAATTTTACCTGTACCAATTACAATAGTAAATATTTACGAACCCCATTAAAAACAATTTTAAAAAATAAAAATGGAAATGAAGCTGAAATTAATTTACTGCTAACCGCCATGTTAAAAAAAGTTGGTTTAAATGCTAATCCAGTATTGCTTAGCACACGGTCTCATGGAAAAGTATATGCAACCTATCCTATCATGGATAGATTTAATTATGTGATTTGTGAACTTACTCTCGATAATGAATTTATATATTTAGATGCGAGTATTCCACGTATGGGTTTTGGCAAACTTAGTTCCAATATGTATAATGGTGAGGCAAGAGTAATTACACCATATGCTACACCCATCAATTTTGATGCTGATTCTTTAAAAGAAAGTAAGTTGACTTCCATTCTATTAATAAATGGAGAGAAAGAAGGAGAGTTAATGGGCAATGCAAAGCACGAATTAGGCTACTATGAATCGTTCAGATTAAGAAATAAAATAAAAGAAAGTGGAAATGAAAGCATAATAAATGATATTAAAAAAGGCTATATATCTGAAGTAGTCCTGAAAAATTTTGAAATAGATTCAATAAATATTTATGAACAACCTTTAAGAATTAAGTATGATATTGAATTGAAAACAGATGATGAGGGGGTTGTATATTTTAATCCAATGTTTAGTGAAGCCTATAAAGACAATCCTTTTAAATCTGCAACCAGATTATATCCTGTAGAAATGCCTTACACCATAGATGAAACGTTTATGCTCAGTTTAGAAGTACCCAAAGGTTATGTGATTGACGAACTTCCTAAGCAAACCAAAGTTAAATTAAATGAAAGAGGAGATGGTGTTTTTGAATACAGAGTAAGTCAATCAGAAGGAACCATCTATCTAAAATCAAGAGTTAAATTATCACGAACCCTTTTTATGCCAGATGAGTATGAAGGTTTAAGAGAGTTTTTTAACTACATCATCAAAAAGCAAAGTGAACAAATTGTATTCAAAAAGAAAAGCTAATCTTTATGAAAAAAATCTTGCTCTCAACAATTAATATATTTTGGTTAACCACAGTAATATTAGCAAATGAAGGTGATTTTGCTGTTTCAAAAATTGATGCTTCATTATTAAAAAATGCACATGCTGTTGTTAGGTTAGATGAAATGAAATTAGAAATTAATGGAATTATAGGTTATAGATATACCAATCATTATGCTATAACAATTTTAGATGAGAAAGGAGAAGACTGGGCACAATTGTATGAATACTATGATAAGTTTACAGATATTATTTCTATTGAAGGGTTTTTATATGATGCTGATGGAAAAACTTTAAAAAAAATAAAGAAAAAAGACACTCAAGATATTAGTGGTGTAGATGGCGGGAATTTAATGGATGATTCTAGATTTAAGAAACACAATTTTTATCACAGAATTTATCCCTATACAATTGAATATATAATTGAAACCAATAAAAGTTATACATTTTCTTTTCCTGCATGGCAACCTCAAGCTGCTGAACAACTTTCAGTGGAACAGAGTAATTTTACAGTTTTATTCCCCCAAGATTATTCCCTCAGGTATAAAGTGTTTAACTATTCACAGCCTCCGGTAGAGTCTATGGTAAAGGAAAATAAATCTTTAACATGGTCAATTAAAAACTTACCTGCTTTAATAGATGAGCCTTATTCTCCACGTTGGTCAGAAATTACACCAACAGTTTTATTTGCCCCATCAGAATTTCAAATGGATGATTTCAAGGGAAACATGACTAGTTGGAAAGACTTTGGAAAATTTATTTATGATCTTAAACAAGGAAAAGATGAATTGCCACCAAGCATTATTCAAACAGTGCATGCCATAGCTGACCCTATTCAAGATAAAAGAGAAAAGGTTGCTAAATTGTATCAGTTCATGCAAGAAAATACTCGTTATATCAGTATACAATTAGGTATTGGAGGTTTAAAACCATTTCCTGCAAAAGACGTAGCAACCAAGCGTTATGGTGATTGTAAAGCTTTATCTAACTATATGTATAGTATTTTAAAAGAAGCAGGCATCAATTCTTATTATACTATTATAAAAGCAGGGAGAGGAGCAACCTATTTTAATACAGATTTTCCCTCTAATCAATTTAACCATGTGATTTTGTGTACCCCTCTTCAGAATGATACTATGTGGTTAGAGTGTACCAGCCAAACACTTCAAGCAGGTTATTTAAGTGATTTTACTTGTGATAGACCTGCATTATTAGTGGATGAGAATGGTGGAACTTTAGTGAGAACACCTGTATATAATATTAAAGATAATTTGCAAGTAAGAAATATAAAAGGAAAATTAGATGATAAAGGAAATTTGCAGATTGATTCCAAATCTGAGTATCATGGATTACAGCAAGATGGTTATCATCAAATCATTAAAGGATTATCTAAAGATAAATTGAAAGAATATTTAAATGAAGTTTTAAAATTAGCGATGTATGAAATTGATGATTTTAATTATTCTGAAATCAATACAAAAATTCCTGCAATACAAGAAAATTTAAAAATTTTAGCAAATAGTTATGCAACTGTTACAGGAAGAAGAATGTTTATTATGCCAAATATTATGACCAAATCTAACAAGAAACTTACAGCAGATTCTTCTAGAAAATATGATATACAATTACAAACAGAATTTCATGATATTGATTCTGTTGAAATAGAAGTTCCTGCTGGTTATACCGTTGAAGCCTTACCAGCAAAGGTTTCTATGGAAACCAAATTTGGTAAATACCAAAGCTCCATCAAAGTCATCGATAATAAATTATACTACTATCGAAATCATGAACAAAAAAGTGGCAGATTTCCTAAGGAAGATTATACTGAGTTAGTAAAATATTTTGAAACTATTTATAAAGCAGATAGAGTAAAAATTGTTTTTGTAAAGTAGTATAATTACACATTCACCAACTTCCATTTCCCTTTTTTAAAATAATATAAAGCAACAACTGCAATTAATGATTCAGCAATTGGGATAGACCAAAAAGCTCCTTGTGGTCCCCAATTAAGTACTTTTGCTAATACATAAGCCAATGGAATTTGAAACAACCAAAAACAAATAATATTTATCCAAGTTGGTGTTTTGGTATCTCCTGCACCATTTAAAGCTTGAACCATAACCATACCTACACCATAAAAAATATACCCACTCGCTATAATTTGTAATGAGCTGGTACCATAATCAACCACTGCTTTTTCTGTAGAGAAAATTCCAATAATATTTCGTGAGAAGAAGATAAATATTAATGTTACCAATCCCATAAAAATAGCATTATACTTTGCCGTTAACCACACACTTTTTTCAGCTCGTTCGGGTTGTTTGGCACCTAGATTTTGCCCAACTAAAGTTGCAGCTGCATTACTTAAACCCCAAGCTGGTAAAATAAAAAACACCACATTTCTTATGGCAATTTGATAACCCGCAGATGCAATAGTGCCACCAGTTTCAGCAACAAGTTTTGCCATAATAATCCAACTACCAGATGCTATAATAAACTGAAAAGTTGCAGGCCAAGCAATTTTAATTAATCCTTTAATCACTTCAACATCTATTCCTAAATGTTTTTTAGTAATTTGTATCATGCCTTTTCCAATAAATAAAAAATAACATTGGTACAACACACCACAGCTTCTACCAATAGTTGTTGCAATTGCTGCACCTTTTAACCCAAATCCTTCAAATGGGCCAATTCCATAAATTAATAAAGGACATAAAATAATGTTTAATAAACTGGCCAACCACAAACTTTTCATGGCCATAGCAGCATTTCCAGCACCTCTAAAAATTCCATTAATCAGAAATAACATAATAATGGCAACACTTCCACCTAACATAATTTGAGTAAAAATGGTACCTTGTTCAATCACTTCAGGTTGGGCACCCATTAGTCTTAAAATATCTGCAGCAAAAACAATTCCTGTAATACTTAATATAACCGTAAAAATTAATGAAATAACAATAGCTTGAACTGCAGCATGTGCAGCAGCATCTGGATTTTTTTCGCCAATTCTTCTAGCAATCATTGCAGTTGCAGCTGTACTTAAACCAATAGCTAATGAATAAATAATTGTAATAGCTGCTTCTGTTAAACCAACAGTAGCAATGGCTGCATCACCAAGTTTTCCTACAAAAAACATATCTACAACAGCAAATACTGATTCTAAACTCAATTCTAAAATCATGGGAATGGCTAAAAGAACAATTGCTTTTTTTAGATTGCCTTCTGTAAAATCGTGATTGCCTCCTTTGAGAGATTGCTTAATGATTTGAATATAATCTTTAAGCTTGTAAGTAAAAAGTGCCATGCAATAGTTTTGTCTATTTGCTAAGCTAGTATTTAAATCAATCCAATATCTTTTCTATAATACATTCCATCAAAATGAATTTGATGAACGGCCTCGTAGGCTTTGTTTTTAGCTTCATGTAAACTGTCTGATGTTGCAACTATATTTAAAACTCTACCACCATTAGTTTCAAATTTGTTATCAATTTTATTTGCTCCTGCAATAAAATATGGAGTAGAAATTTTATTGAGACCTGTAATTGATTTGCCTGTTTCATAATTTCCAGGATAACCATCAGATGCTGCAACAATGCAACAACTATGTTCATGCTTCCAATCGAGTGTTATTGCGTTTCCATCAATGGCGTCTTCAACAACTTTTAATAAATCTGTATTTAATAGAGGTAAAACAGTTTGTGTTTCGGGATCACCCATTCTTAAATTATACTCTAATAAATAACATTCATTATTTACTACCATTAAGCCAAAAAATATGATGCCCGAAAAAATTAAATCATCTTGTAACAGCCCTTTTAAAGTGGGTTGTAAAATATTCTTTTCAAAATCTTGTTGAATATTTGAAGTATATAAAGGGTTAGGAGCTATAGCACCCATACCACCAGTGTTTGGTCCTTTATCGCCTTCAAAAATTTTCTTATGATCTTTGGCAGAAATGAATGGGTAAATATTTTTTTTGTTGAAGATGGAAAGTACAGAAACTTCAAAGCCATCTAAAAATTCTTCAATTACAATTTCATTACCAGCATCACCAAAAATTTTATTTAAAAGAATATCATTAATGTAATCGCAAGCTTCTTTAAAATTTTGTGCAATACAAACGCCTTTACCTGCTGCTAATCCTGTAGCTTTTATAACTAATGGAAATTTTTGATAAGTAACATAATCAATTGCTGTTTTTGCATTTGTAAATGCTTGATGTTTTGCAGTTCTTATACCATGTTGTAACATGAATTGTTTTGCAAATGCTTTATCACCTTCTAATTGAGCTGCTTTTTTATTTGGACCTAAAATCTTCAATCCATATTGATGAAATGAATCTACTATTCCTTGCACTAATAAAGCTTCAGAACCTACAATAGTGATGTCTATTTGTAAGTCTTTTGCAAAGTGTACAATTTCGTTGACTTCAGTTAAATTAATATTGGTACCAATAGATTCAGTCCCTCCATTGCCTTTTGCAAAAAATAATTCTATATTATCATGATGTTGTTTAAGCTTAGCACCAATTGCATGTTCTCTTCCTCCATTACCAATAATTAAAACTTTCATGGTTTAATGTTTAAAATGACGAATGCCTGTAAACAGCATAGCTATGTTATGTTTGTTGCAAGCTTCAATAGAGTCTTTATCTTTTATTGATCCACCTGGTTGAATGATAGCTTTTATGCTATGTGATGCACAAATATTTACTATATCATCAAAAGGAAAAAACGCATCAGAAGCTAAAACACATTCAGCTAAATTTGTTTTATTTTCTTGGGCTTGTTGAATGGCTTGTTTTAATGCATCAATTCTGCTGGTTTGTCCACTGCCAATTCCCACAGTTGCCCATTCGTTTACTAATACAATTGCATTTGAAGAGCAGTGTTTTACAATATTCTGAGCAAAAACTAATTGTTCAATTTGTTCTTGTGATGGTTGTTGTTGAGTAACACAATTCAATTCGTAAGAATTAATATTATCTTTTGTTTGCACTAACAATCCCCCATCAATTGAAATAATATTTGGATGTGTGATTTGCTGTTTTGGAATTTGCAATACTCTTAAGTTCTTTTTCTTTGCAAAGATTTCTAAAGCTTCAGCTTCAAATTGTGGAGCAATTATGACTTCAAGAAAAATTTCATTTAACTTTTCTGCAGTAGCTTTTGTAACAGTAGTATTAAATGCAACAATGCCACCAAATATAGATACTGGGTCTGCATTATAAGCTTTTGAATAAGCCTCTAAATCATTTGATGCTTGTGCTACACCACAGGGTGTATTGTGTTTTACTGCACAACAAGTGGGTTGATGAAATTCATTCACCACACTTATAGCAGCTTGTATATCTCTATAATTATTGTACGATAATTCTTTTCCTTGAATTTGTTGCCAAGCATTAATATTTTCTTTTTCTGATAAGTTGGTATACACTGCAGCTTGTTGATGAGGATTTTCTCCATAACGTAATATTTCTTTACGTTCAAAACTGGCATTGAAATATTTTGGAAATGGCTCTTCGTTTAAATAATTAGCAATTGATGCATCATAAGCTGATGTTAGGTTAAACACTTTTGCTGCCAATCGTTTTCGAGTACTAATCAAAGTACTTTTATGTTCTGCAATCTCTTCTACTACAATTTTATAATCATCAACATCAGTTAGTACAGTTACATCAAAATAATTTTTAGCTGCTGCTCTTAGTAATGAGGGTCCACCAATATCTATGAACTCAATTAATGCTTCATGAGATAAATTTTCTTTTTGTTTTTCAAAAAATGGATACAAATTCACAATGACATAATCTATTGTTACTAATTGATGATTTTCTATTGTTGTTTGATGTTGTTCATTATTTCTTTTATATAAAATCCCAGCAAATAATTTTGGATCTAGTGTTTTTACTCTGCCATCAAGCATTTCAGGGAAATTGGTTACAGAAGTTACATCTGTTACTTCAATATTTTTTTCTTGTAAAAATTTTAGTGTACCACCAGTAGCTAATAGTTCAATATTATTTTGTATTAATGCAAGGGCAATAGTTTCTAAATTAGATTTATCGTAAACACTTAATATCGCTTTATTTTTTTTCATGAAATAATTGTATCGCTTTAATTAAAATTTGATGTTCTAAGTGATGAATTTTTTGTTGCAGTGTTTCTGCTGTGTCAGTAGCTTCTACAGCACATTTCTCTTGCAATAAAATATTACCTTCATCAATTCCTTCTGTAACAAAATGAACTGTTGCTCCTGACTCTGCTTCCTTATTATCAATAACTGCTTGATGAACTTTTAATCCATACATGCCTTTACCACCATGTTTTGGTAATAATGCTGGATGAAGATTGATGATTTTATTAGACCAAATTTCACAAAATTGTTTTGGAAGAATGGATAAAAATCCGGCTAATACAATATGTGTAATTTGATGTTGTTGTAACTGATCAATTACTAATTGCTGCCAATTTGTTTTTCTGTCGAATTGAAAAAAAGGAATTTTATGTTTGAGTGCTCTTTCTTTGGCAAAACAATCTCTATCTGCAACAACTAATTTTATTTCAGTATCTGTTAGTCGTTCAGTTTCTATTGCATCAATAATGCATTGTAAATTACTTCCATTGCCTGAAACAAAAACAGCTAATTGCATTAATGAATAATTATTTTAGAATCTGAATGAGTAATAATATTTCCTAATATAAAAGCATTGTGATTCAATAAAGCAATAGCTTTTACTATATTTTCTGCATCATCTTTTCTTACAACAATAACCAATCCAACACCCATATTAAAAGTGCCAAACATTTCTTTGGTTTCAATATTTCCTTTGGCTTGTAACGCTTCGAAAATGGATTGCTTTGGAATTGAAGATTGGTTGACTGAAGCACATAATCCTTTTGGAATTATTCTTGGTACATTTTCATACAAACCACCACCAGTAATGTGTGCAATTCCTTTTATATTATAATCTTGAATTAAAGAAGTAATTAAAGCACTATATAATTCTGTGGGTGTTAATAAAGTTTCCCATAAAGGCTTGCCTTCAAACTCTTCATTTAAATCTGTAAATATTTTTCTGACTAATGAAAATCCATTACTATGCAATCCACTCGATGCAATACCAATTACAACATCTCCTTCTTGTATGTGTTCTCCTGTAATTATATTTTCTTTTTCTACAACACCAACACAAAATCCTGCAACATCATAATCGCCATCTTTATACATGCCTGGCATTTCAGCTGTTTCTCCACCAATTAATACACAATTGGTTTGCTCACATGCATAGGCCATGCCTTTAATAATCTGAGCTGCTTCTTGTGCATCTAATTTGCCACAGGCTAAATAATCTAGAAAAAATAGAGGTTGTGCACCATGACAAGAAATATCGTTGGCACACATGGCAAAACAATCAATGCCAATGGTGTCAAGCTTTCCAACTTCTATGGCAATTTTTATTTTTGTACCTACACCATCGGTTCCAGAAACTAAAACCGGATTTTTATATTTTCCTAATTCATACAATGCACCAAAATGACCCAACTCTGTGAGTACATTTTTATTGTATGTTTTTTTCGCCATTGGTTTAATAAGGTCGACTGTTTTGTAACCTTCTTCCTTATCAACACCAGCTTCTTTATATGTATTCATGCGTTAATTTAATTCATTTAAAACGGGTTGTTCATTTTTGTTTACAGGATATTTTTCTGTGAAACAACCATAACAATAACCTTCTTCTTGTAATAAGTCTTTTAAGTTTTCCATACTTAAAAAAGTTAAACTGTCTACTCCTAAATAATTTTTAATATCTTCTTGCGATTGCTTAGCAGCAATCAAATGTTCTTTTTCTGGTGTATCTAAACCCAAAAAACATGGAGCAATAATGGGTGGTGAGGCAGATATGAAATGTATTTCTTTTGCTTCTGCTTTTTTGAAAATATTGACTAATCTTTTACTTGTGGTTCCTCTAACAATTGAGTCATCCATTATAATTACTCTTTTGCCTTTTACTTCACTGATAATAGGATTGAGTTTTAACATCACTGTTCTTTCTCTCATAGCTTGTGAGGGATTAATAAAAGAACGTCCCATATATTTATTCTTCAATAAAACAGGTTTAAAAGGAATTCCAGAAGCTGTTGCATAACCAATAGCAGCAGGAACTCCAGAGTCTGGTACCCCAATAACAACATCTGCATCAATATGAGTCTGTTCCCATAATTTTCTACCAGTTAATTCTCTAAAATGATATACACTATCACCTTTAATAATACTATCTGGTCTTGAGAAATAAATATATTCAAAAGAACAAATTGCTTTTTTCTCTTGCTGTTTAATGATGTAAGAATGTACACCTTCATCATTAATTTCAATCATTTCACCAGGTTCAATATCTCTAATAAAATCTGCTGAAACTGCATCTAAACCACAAGTTTCACTGCTTACTACATAAGTTCCATCTTCTGTAATACCTAGTGATAATGGTCTAATGCCAAAGGGATCTCTAAATGCAACTAAACTATTTTGAGTTAATAAAACACAGCTATATGCACCTTTCACTTTATTGAAAACTTCTCTTACTCCAAACTCAATTCCTTTGTGATAATATTTTTGAATGATACGAAGCATCACTTCAGTATCGGAATGGTTTGAAACAAACTTTATTCCTTCTTCTTCCATGTCTTCTCTAAGCTTAGCACTATTCACTAAGTTGCCATTATGAGCAATAGAAATAAAAACTTCATCATCAATATTTTTAGCAAATAAGGGTTGAATATTTCTTTTGCTTTGTCCACCTGTTGTACTGTAACGTGTATGACCAATAGCTGCATTACCTTGATACAATGCAGGATTTTCTATCGAAGCAAATGCTTCTATAACTAAACCTTCTTTTTTGTATGAATATATTTTTTTGTTGGTGAGAAAAGAAATGCCACAAGCTTCTTGTCCACGATGTTGTAATGCAATTAAACCAAATTGCATCAGTAAAAAAGTATCTACCTGATTTTTGGCATAAACACCAAAAACACCACATTCTTCATGCATTTTATCTTTATCACTAAACATCTAATTTGTTTTTTTTAGTCGTTGTAAAATTTCAACATAGGCTTCTCTAACATCACCTAAATCTCTTCTAAATCTGTCTTTGTCTAATTTTTTTAAAGTGTGTTTGTCCCAGAGTCTGCAAGTGTCTGGTGTAATCTCATCTGCCAAAATAATTTTTCCAGTGCTATCTTTTCCAAACTCAATTTTAAAATCAACAAGAATAATATCTTCTTTAATAAATAAATCTTTTAAAAGAGTGTTTATTTTTTCTGTAACTGAAAAAATGTATTTGATTTCATCATAAGTTGCAGCACCTAATGCCACAGCATGATGTTCATTAATTAAAGGATCACCTAATGCATCTTTTTTATAGCATAGTTCATATATGATATTTGGTGGTTGTGTACCTTCTTCTACTCCTAAAATTCTTGCAGTGCTACCTGCTAAAATATTTCTAGTAACTACTTCTAATGGAACAATAGAAACTTTTTTACAAAGCTGTTCTCTATCGTTTAACTTTTTTACAAAATGCGTTTCAATTCCCTGAGCCATGAGATACTCATAAATTAAAGCAGTAATTTCATTGTTCAAAGAACCCTTATCTTCAATAGTGCCACGCTTTACTGCATTAAATGCTGTTGCATCATCTTTATAATAAATGATAATTAGGTTAGGATCAGCAGTTGAGTATACTTGCTTTGCTTTTCCTTCGTAAAGCATCTCTAGTTTTTCGTAACTCATGTTTAAGTTTTTATTTATAAAAAATAATTAATTCCATTATTGAAAATATCTTGATACTCCAAGTTAGGAATATTTTTTAATCTGTTTGGTTTTACTCTTTCCGGATGAGCCATTCTGCCAAAAATTTTCCCATCTTCACTAATTATACCCTCAATTGCATAAACACTACCATTTGGATTATGGGGGAAAATATTAGTTGCTTGTAACTGCTCATCAACATATTGAGTGGCTATTTGATTATTCTGAATTAGTGATTGAACCGTTTCTTCTATAGCATAAAATCTACCTTCACCATGAGAGACTGGAACGGTATAAACCCTGTCTTTCATGTTTTGTAACCAAGGGCTAGAATCATTCACCACTTTAATTTGTACCATTTGTGAAACGTGTCGTCCAATTTCGTTATGAGTTAAAGTAGGTGAAGATTTAGTAAGGTTGCTTACTTTTCCATAAGGCAATAATCCAGATTTTACTAATGCCTGAAAGCCATTACAAATGCCTAAAATTAATCCACCTTTTTGTAAAAATTCATCAATGCTGTTTTTTATTTTTTCATTTTGAAGGACATTAACTATATATTTTGCCGAGCCATTAGGTTCATCTCCTGCACTAAAGCCACCACTAAAAACTAATATTTGAGATTGATGAATTTGTTGTGAAAATTGGTCAATACTCTCTTCAATAATTTGTTTGTTGTAATTGTTGAAATTTAATGATTTTATATTTCCGTTCCTAAATGCATGAGCAGTTTCAAATTCACAATTGGTTCCAGGAAAAACAGGGAATAAAATATTTGGCTTCCCAAAGCCAATGTTTTTAATGGTTTTAGAAGAAGATGTAATTGTAAGATTGCTATTATTTTGAGCTGCAGTTTTTGTTGCAAATAGAGACTCAAAAGTTGAAGTCCATTTTTCAATAGCTTCTTCAATTGAAATCTCAACCTTATTAAACTGAAGTGTCGCACTTGTATTTGTTCTTCCTAAAAGAATAAAATTTTCTATTTGTTCAATGGTTTCAAAAACTATTGACCCTAATTGAAGTTCTAATAAATTTTCTGTTGTTAAAATTTCAGCACCAATTTTATTTCCAAAACTCATTTGAGCAATTGTGGTTGCAACTCCCCCATCTTTAACATGCTTTGCTGAAATGATTTTTTTGTCTTTAATGAGTTGATGAATGATTTGCCAAGAATTTTTTAATGCAACCCAATTTGGAATATGATTTTTATTTTTATCAACCTTAAAAAGATAAATAATACTGTTAGCACTTTTAAATTCAGTTGAGATAATTTGCTCAGCTTTTTCACTAGCCACAGCAAAACTTACAAATGTTGGAGGTACGTTTAAATCTTTAAATGTTCCACTCATGCTGTCCTTACCACCAATGGCAGCAATACCAAGCTGATGTTGGGTTTCCAAAGCTCCTAATAATGCAGCTAATGGTTTTCCCCACTTAGTTGCATCATTACCTAATCGTTCAAAATACTCTTGAAAACTTAAAAATATATTTTTATAATCAGCACCACAAGCCACCAGCTTTGAAACAGATTCTATAATTGCATATACAGCTCCTAAAAAAGGATTTGCAGTTGTAAATTTTGGATGATATCCCCAAGCTGCTAAGCTTAAAGTTGATGTGGAGTATGAAGGTTCTGCAATAAAATGTGCAGAAACATCCGTTGGTGTTAATTGATATTTTCCTCCATAAGGCATAAAGAAAGTATTCCCTAAGACAGTACTATCAAAATGTTCAACCATTCCTTTTTGTGAAGCAATGTTTAAATTTTGTAGTGTTCGTAGAAAAATTTCTTTTGTAAAACTATAGTTTGCAGAGAAAGGTTTTGAACTTTCAACTTTTGCACTGGCTGTTCTTGTTGCACCATTGGTATGTAAAAAATCTCTTTTTAAATCAACAATCATTTTTCCATTCCAAAACATTCTTAAGCTACCAGAATTAGTAACTGTTGCAATTGGTGTTGCTTTTACATTTTCTTGTAAAGCAGCTTGAATAAAAGTTTCAACATCATTTTGACTCAACACAACAGCCATTCTTTCTTGAGATTCAGAAATGGCTATTTCTGTACCATACAACCCCTGATATTTTAAAGGCACTTTATTTAAATCAATATCTATATGTTCTGCAATTTCTCCAATAGCCACACAAACACCACCAGCACCGAAGTCGTTACATTTTTTAATCAGTTTTATAACTTCAGACTTTCTAAAAAGCTTTTGAATATTACGTTCTGTTAATGCGTTTCCTTTTTGGACTTCTGCTTGTAAAGTAGTTATAGATTTTTCGTTATGTTGTTTAGATGAACCTGAAGCTCCACCAATTCCATCTCTACCAGTATCACCTCCTAATAATAAAACTATATCACCAGCAATTGGGTCTTCTTCTCTAACATATTCTTTTTTTACACTAGCTATTACAAAACCACATTCAAATCTTTTTGCTTTATATCCTTCATCATAAATTTCACTGACTAAAGAAGTGGATAGCCCAATTTGATTACCATACGAACTATAGCCTAGTGCAGCTTCTTTTACAATTTTTTGTTGAGATAATTTATTTTCTAAAGTATCTTGAATTTTTTCTAAAGGGTTAGCAGCACCACTTACTCTCATGGCTTGATACACAAATGCCCTACCACTTAATGGATCTCGAATGGCACCACCAATACATGTAGCAGCACCACCAAAAGGTTCAATTTCTGTGGGATGATTATGTGTTTCATTTTTAAATAAGAGTAACCATTCTTCATTAACTCCATTTACATCAACATCAATTTTTATTGTTGCTGCATTATTTTCTTTGGAATGATGATAGAGTGGTAGTAAATTATTTTTAATGAAATATTTTGGAATGATGGTAGCAATATCCATTAAAGAAATTGGAGTATTTTCTTTTCCTAGTTCTTTTCTGATGGATAAATATTTGTTGAAACTTTGTTCTAATTCTGCTTTATAATCACCAACAAATTCAATTTTATTTAGCTCTGTTAAAAAGGTAGTATGTCGGCAATGATCACTCCAATAAGTATCTAAAACCTTGATTTCTGTTTCAGTTGGATTTCTATTTTCCTGAATAAAATATTGCTGAATGCATTTTACATCTTCAATATCTATTGATAAGGACTTTTCTTTTAAAAAAGTTTCAAGCTCAGCTTCGGAAAATTGAATAAAGTTTTCAAAAATTTCAACTTCTTTAACTGGTTCAGGTTCTTCAATTGATAATACATCAATATTTTTTTCTCTACAATCAACTGAATTGATGAAATGTTTTTTTATGAGTTTTAATTCAGCTTTTTGTAAACCATCTAAACCATATACTAAAGAAGTTTGAACTTTAATATTATCGTGCCCAAACAATAATTGACAACATTGCATTGCAGAATCTGCTCTTAAATCGAACTGGCCAGGCAAATATTCAATGGCTAATATTTCTTGATGTAGAGGTAAAGTTGAATAACAAGCTTCAGTTACAGGGTCTGTAAAGACAGATTGTATTGCCTGCATTAATTCTTGCTCATGAATATTAAACACATCAAAACATACATACACTTTTGCTTTAGTGTTTAACCCAAGTTGTTGTAGTTGATGATTGGCATGCTGAGATGTTGTATCAAATACATCATCTTTAAATATATATAATCGTGTGTTCAATGCTATTATTTTCAACACACAAATGAATGAATCTGAGTTGTTCTTTCATTCACTTGTAGTAGTTTATTTAAGGTAAACTGTAGAAACGCTCAACCTTATTTTGAGCATATACAAGTTATTAATCCAATTGTTATTTTCTGCGAGCCGCAAAGATAAAGTCCAAAAAAGTATCTCAGATTAATTTTGTGTTACTTTTGTTCACAATTTCAAAGAGCTAACTGAATAACTTTTTTAGCACTTAGATTCGCAATTTTATAAATAGAATTTTCAATGAATTTGATAGCAGAGTTACAATGGAGAGGTTTAATTCAGGATATTATGCCTGGAACCGAGGAACAACTAAATAAAGAATTAACAAGTGCTTACATTGGTTTTGATCCAACAGGAGATAGTTTACATATTGGTAGTTTAGTGCCTATAATTTTATTAGTACATCTACAAAAATTTGGACATAAACCTTATGCTTTAGTTGGTGGTGCGACAGGAATGGTGGGTGACCCAAGTGGTAAAAGTGAAGAAAGAAATTTGTTGAGTGAAGAAGTGTTGAATTACAATCTATCTAAAATAAAAGCTCAATTAGAACAATTTTTAGACTTTGATAAAAGCAAACCAAATGCTGCTGAAATTGTAAATAATTACGATTGGTTTAAAGATTTTAGTTTCTTGAATTTTATTAGAGATGTGGGTAAACACATTACTGTCAACTACATGATGAGTAAGGATAGTGTGAAGAAAAGATTAGATGGTGAAAATGGTATGAGTTTTACAGAGTTTACTTATCAATTGGTTCAGGGTTACGATTTTTATTGGTTATACCAAAACAAGAATTGTAAATTACAAATGGGAGGAAGTGATCAATGGGGAAATATTGTAACAGGAACAGAGATTATTCGTAAAAAAACTGGTGGAACTGCATTTGCTTTCACTTGCCCTTTAATGACCAAAGCAGATGGAGGCAAGTTTGGAAAAACAGAAAAAGGAAATGTTTGGTTGGCTGCTGATAAAACCTCACCTTATCAATTTTATCAGTTTTGGTTGAATAGTAGTGATGCAGATGCTGCAAGTTGGATAAAGATTTTTACCTTCTTAACCCAAGAAGAAATTACAACTTTAAATAAGGCACATCAACAAAATCCAAGTGACAGAATTTTGCAAAAAACCTTGGCTAGGGAAGTCACCCAATTTGTTCATGGAGAAAAGGGTTTGCAAGAAGCATTAGATACTACTCAAAAATTATTTGCTAATCAATCAGCAGCTGCAGAAAGTTTAAGTGTTGAAGATTTAGAGAATATGGAAGGAGTAGTAAAATCTAATTTTGAGTTGAGTAAAATACAATCAAATATAGATGTAGTAAGCTTTTTAGCTGATGCTCAAATTTTCCCTAGTAAAGGGGAAGCAAAAAAAATGATTCAAAATGGGGGCGTTTTGATAAACAGAAAAAAGGTGGAGGATTTGCAACAAACCATCACAACAAAAACACTTTTACATAACAAATATGTGTTAGTTCAAAAAGGAAAAAAGAATTATTATTTGGTTGAGGTGAGTTAAAAATTAATTATTACTTTCTAACATTTCCTATCGGTTGGTGTCCCACCAACCGAAATTATTTTTAGCTTTGAGTAATGAATATCTTTCATAAACGTCAAGGTCAAATGAGCTTTCAGCAGGCTTATTTTTATACAGATACTATCCATAATTTTTACCCTTTACTTGTTGATGATTATTTTTCCATATCGGTTGGTGTCTCACCAACCGAAATTAATTTTTAGCTTTGAGTAGTGAATATCTTTCATAAACGTCAAGGTCAAATGAGCTTTCAGCAGGCTTATTTTTATACAGACACCATCAATAATTTTTATCCATTACTAGTAGATGATAATTTGAAAATGATCATCATTAATTCATGGCAAAATCTTGTAAGCCGAAAACTAATTAACATTTATGCTTATGTAATTATGCCAAACCATATTCATTTAGTTTGGAATATCCTTAAAATGAATGGTAAAGAAAGTCCGGCGGGAAGTTTTGCAAAATATACTGCACATCAATTTCGAAAATATTTATTGGAGTTTCGTCCTGATTTATTACATCGTTTTACAACTGAAAAAGTAGATAGAAAAATGCAATTTTGGAAACGTGACCACTTGCAATACCATTAAGCACAGATGATATTTTAATTCAGAAAATAAATTACATTCATAATAATCCGATTAAAGACAAATGGCAATTAGCTTTTCAACCAGAAGACTATCGTTTTAGTAGTGCTAGGTTTTATTTGAATGGTGTAGATGAGTTTAACTTTTTAAAGCATTTTAGAGATTAGCATTTCGGTTGGTGAGACACCAACCGATAGGTAAATTATTTTAATTATTACTCTCCAACATTTTTTCAGCATTCTCAGCCATTTGCAATTGCTCTATAAATTCATCAACATTACCATTGATTACAGAATCTAAATTATAACTTGTATATCCAATTCTATGATCTGTAACTCTACCTTGTGGCCAGTTGTAAGTTCTAATTTTTGCAGATCTATCGCCTGTACTTACTAAAGTTTTTCTATGACGAGCAATTTCTTCTTCGTGTTTACGAACTTGTTCTTCATACAATTTAGTTCGTAACATTCCCATTGCTTTTTCTCTATTGCCTAATTGAGATCGTTCTGTTTGACAAACCACCACTACACCAGTTGGAATATGTGTTAAAAATACCTTTGATTCTACTTTGTTTACATTTTGTCCGCCTGCACCACCACTTCTTGCAGTTTCCATTTTAATATCACTTTCTTTCAATTCAAAATCTACTTCATCTGCTTCAGGCATTACTGCAACTGTTGCAGCACTAGTATGTACACGACCTTGAGTTTCTGTATTTGGAACTCTTTGAACACGATGCACACCACTCTCAAATTTTAATGTACCATAAACATCTTCACCAGTAACTTCTAAAATCACCTCTTTATAACCACCCACTGTTCCTTCACTTTCAGAAACAATAGCAGTCTTCCAACCTTTTTTACTACAATATCTGAGATACATGCCTAATAAATCTCCAGCAAATAAACTAGCTTCATCACCACCAGTTCCTGCTCTAATTTCAAGAATAGCATTTTTATCGTCTTGCGGGTCTTTAGGAATCAATAATTGAGTTAAATGTTTTTCAAGTTCTTCTTTTTTCTCTTCTAAACCTGGTAATTCCATACGAGCTAATTCTCTCATATCCTCATCACTATCGTTAATGCTGGCTTTAGCAAATTCATAATCATTCAATACCCTTTTGTATTCTTCATAAGGATTTACCACTTTTTCTAAAGACCTATATTCTTTACTTAACTTACCAAATTCCTTTTGATTACTAATAATTTCTGGATTAGTAAGAGCAATACCTATTTGGTCGAATCTGGCTTTTAAGGCATCTAATTTATCAATCATTGAAACACAATTTCGGGCGGCAAAAGTAATACTTGATTACTGAATCTAATTTTTTGATTTTGTTAAATCATGCTATTCCATTAACAAAATGGCTTTTTATTCTATTTTTTGAATATATATTCCGTTATTTTTGGATTTCGTTAAATTAGTTTCATGAAAAAAATAATTCTCTTCTTATCTATAGTTATTGTTTTTGTAGCTTGTAAAAAAGCAGATAATACCACACCACCTGCCACTGCTCTTTCAAATAGCAGTATTGCTGGTAATTATAAAACTACTGGTGCAACTATTACACCTGTAGGTTCTACACTAGTCTTTGATTTTTATACAAACGATACCTATTTTCCTCCATGTGAAAGAGACAATACCCACAATTTTACAGTTGCAGGTATATATACTTACACTGATGTTGGAGTTTATTGTACAACTCCTCCAGCAGCTCCAAGAACAGGACCATATACTATTTCTGGCTCAGATCAATTAAGTTTTGATGGAAGAACCTATAAAGTAGAAATTTTTACAACTTCTTCAATGGTGATTGCTTATGATAGCACCAATGTAGGAAGAGTAAGGCTAACTTTATCTAAGCAATAGGCGGAGGTATTAATTCGTTATTTTCATCAACTTCTTCTGGTTCAATATAGGTTGATGCTAAATCGTAAGTTTTAACAAAATTGCACCACTTGCAATCTTCTTTACCACAGCCTATGTAGAATTCTTTGTTTTGAATTTTTTGCCAAGTAGATTTAATTTGTGCTTTAACAGTTGTAATATCAGCTTCTGAAATATTAATTTTTTCTTTTACAAACTCGTTTTTAGTATTGGGTTCAACAAAATCAAACTCAGTACTTAACACTTTCCAATTAGGGTTTGTTGTATTATGGTCAATTAGAATCTTATAAAAAACAGCTTGTCTCCAATAATCTCCACCATTAGGATTTTTATCGTTAGGAGCGTCTAGGCTTTTTTTAATTTTTTTAGCTTTTTCATATTCTCCAGTTTTATAATCTACCACATTTATTACATTACCATTGAACTCGAGTTTATCTAATTTTCCTCTAATGGGAATATCATCAACAATGTTTCTAATATTCTTTTCTGTAGTAACAATTTTATTAAATGAATGAATGTAATAATCATAATAATTCGTTAGAATTTTATGGCCATATTCTAACCTTCTATCAAATTGTTCTTGTGTAAAATTTTCTCTATGTCTTTTTAAATACCATTCATAATCAGCTATTAAAACTTCTTTACTAGGAAACACATTATTATTTTCTTGCATTTTTTTAAACAGCATATCTAATGCATGGTGTACAGCAGAACCAAATTCCATAGCTTCATTTCTACCACTAGGAACTCGAATAATATTGTTATAGTAAAATTGTAATGGACATTTTAAATAGTTGTTAAGTGCTGTAACATTCATCACAAATTTTTCAACTATTCTATTTACAAAATCTGCTTCTATCTGCTCTAATTTTGGTTGTGCTTTGGAAGAAAATTGTGCCAAAGTAAATTCTAGTTGCACTTCTGGTGAGCTAATATAGTTTTGAGTTTTAATTTGGTAGGCATCAATAATTTCCGCAATAAACATAGATGGTTCTGCTAGCTTTCCATCGTTTTTGGATTGATAATAGCTAATGTACAAATGTTTTGCAGCCCTTGTGAGTGCTACATAAAACAATCTTCTTAATTCTTCTTCATGATCATCATCTGCATGAAGTTGAGCAGAAGTTAAAAAAATATTATTAGGCAATTTAAAACCACGAGAAGCCTTTCTTTTGCTTTCCCAAACATGAGCAACAGTACCTGCAATAAACACATGCTCGAACTCTAAACCCTTACTACCATGAACTGTTAAGAGATTAATATTTTTTTCATTACCAATAGTTTCAACTAATGATAAAGCTATACCTTCATCTTGCATCATTTCAATAATAGCAACCAATTCCTTTAAATTTAAATTGGGATTTCTTGCTGTTTCTTCCTTAATAAAATTGAAAAAGCCTGTTAGTAATTTGAGTTGAAAATGCTTTTGTGTTCCCTGCATTACTTGAGCAAGTATGCCAGTATGTGAAATAATATTTTCTAATAACGTTTGTATGGTGCAATTACTAACATCTGTAATGAATTGCTCTAGAATTTGACAAGCTTGTTTAAGCTCTTTACTTATACTATTTGAACTAAATAAATCTTTAGAGGGTTCAATAGATTTAAAATGTATTAAAGCTCTTAAAGAAGTTTTTTCTTCTTTAAATCGCTTTGTTGCCACTTCTGTTGTGAGTTGTGCAATTTCTATGGCTTTAATATTCCAAAAGTTGAAATGCAATATTTCAAAAAGCATTTCATCACCTTCATAAGGTACATCATGTTCTGCTGCTAAGTATTCAAGTATTAAAATTATTTGTGCAATTAATGGTTCTTGAAGAATATTAATTTGTCGTTTACTGTAAAATGGTATTTGTGCATGATTTAAATAAGTAGCTAAAACATCACCATATTTATTTTCTCTATAAATCACCGCAATTTTTTCTGCCTCTGTGCCCTCTTGTAAAAGTTGTTGAATTTTTGTGCTGATGTAAATAAGTTCTTCTTGTTCTGTATTACAAGCAATGATTTCTGGTTCATTAGTTAAGCCTATTAAATCTTTATGTGCAGTAACAATATTTTTAGAAAGATTAGGAATTTTATTGATGAGCCTTTGCTCGTTTTTATCGATAATTGTTTTTGAAATATTTAAAATTGGCTGAACCGAACGATAATTATCAACTAAAACTACAGTTTGTAATTGTTGTAAATAGGTTTGTGCAAAGCCTAACATATTCTCAACATTAGCACCTTGAAATCTATAGATACTTTGATCATCATCTCCAACAACAAATATGCTTTCTGTATAATTGGGTTCGTAAAGTAATTCAATAATTCTGTTTTGAGTGCCACTGGTATCTTGATATTCATCTACCAAAATATGATTGTATTTACTTGAATATTCTTCTAGCAAATAAGGATGTTTTTCGAATGCTGTTATCACCCAATTAATCATATCATTAAAATCATATAAGCTTTTTGTATGCATTAAATTTATAAAGTGCTCGTATTCATTTACAGCAGCTTTTAAACGTTCCATTTTATTTAATTCCTCATCTATTAAATGTTGCTTTACATCTCCAGCTTTAAAGTTTTTATAAGCCCTCTTATAAATATAATTTTCATCAAGTGGCAGATTATTACAGTAGGATTCAATTCTTTCTAAAAGAAATTCTTTTGTCCAACCTTCTTTTTTAATGGCATTAAATAAACTTTTCAGATTATTAATTTCATAATAAACATCCCCTCTATATCTTTTTAAAGGATTATCTTTTTTAAAATTATCAATGAGTTCTTTATACAATGACACTTCTTCTAAATCACTGATTGGATTTAGGGAGCGTTTGTTAAATACTTCTAAATTATCTTGAATAACATTGTTACAAAATGAATGAAATGTGTGAATGTTTACTTTATAAGCTTCAGGACCTATGAATTCTAATAATCTTTTTCTCATGGCAAAAGTGCCAGCATCGGTATAGGTTAAACATAAAATATTTTGAGGTAAGGTATCTGTTTCTAATAATATTTTACCAATTCTAGCACTTAAAATTTGAGTTTTTCCTGTTCCAGGACCTGCAATCACCATAATAACCCCAAATAGTGCATCAACTGCTTTTTGCTGTTGCTGATTGAGTTGCTGATATATAGTATTAAATTTTTCTAACTGTTTTTCTTTTTGCATGCTTACAAATTTTCAATTACAAAGAAACAATTTAGTGATTCATTTTTGAGTTGAGAAAAAAATATCCTCTAAAGGCAATCTAAATTGGCTATTTTATTCAATTTCATTAGAATTTGATTAATTTCTGGTGCTTAAAACAATATTTTTTTATGAAGATTTGCTTTTTCATTTATTTTTTATGTAGAATTGCCAACTCTAATTAACAAAAACAATTTTTTTAAACTAAAAAATCGATTGTATTATGGCCGACATTAAACCAACTGCAGTAAAAGCTGCAACATCTGTAAACCCACCAAAAACAGGAAATGCCATTTCATGGATAGCACCTATTGTATGTATATTGATAGGCTTCTTTATATGGAGAGTGCTATTGGGTTCTGCTAGTAATTTTGCAAAACCAGATCCAGATCCAAGTCATTGGTTTTGGCCAAATCACGTAGGTCCTAAAGGAAGTTTAGTAAGAATGTACGAGGGTGGTATTATCGTGCCTTTCTTAATTAGCTGTTTTTTAATAGTTGTAACTTTCGTAGTTGAAAGATATTTAACTGTATCTAAAGCAAAAGGTTCTGGAGACATTAATGAATTTATTCGTAAAGTACAATTCAATTTAGCCAATAAGGAAATTGATAAAGCTTTAGCTGAATGTGACAAACAAAAAGGTAGTGTTGGTAATGTAATGAAATCAGGACTACGCAAGTACAAAGAAATGATTACGAATACAGAACTTGATACTGACCAAAAAGTTTTAAATATTCAAAAAGAAATTGAAGAAGCTACGGCATTAGAATTACCTATGCTAGAGAAAAACTTAGTGTTTTTATCAACATTAGCTTCTGTTGCAACTTTAATTGGTTTATTAGGTACGGTTGTAGGTATGATTAAATCTTTCTCTGCTTTAGGTGATGAAGGTGGTGGCGGTGCTGCTGCAGCTGAATTATCAAAAGGTATTGCAGAAGCATTATATAATACTGCTTTAGGTATTGGAACCTCAGCTGTTGCAATTATTTGTTATAACATGTTCACTACAAGAATTGATTCTATTACTTACGGTATTGATGAAAGTGGTTTTACATTAACACAAAGTTTTGCTGCAAATTATAAATAATAAAATAATTTGTGGAATTTGTTAAGTTTTGAATCTAATTCATAATAACCAATAAATAGAACAATGGGAAGAGCAAAATTACCTAGGAAAAGTACAGCAGTTGACATGACAGCCATGTGTGATGTAGCTTTTCTTTTATTGGCCTTCTTTATTCTTACAACAAAATTTAAACCAGAAGAAGCTATTACTGTTGTTACACCTAACTCAGTATCAGCTAAACCTGCAGAAGAAAAAGATTTTGTAATCGTAACTATTGATGCAACTGGAAAAGTTTTCCTTTCAATGGACGATGAAGAGAAAAAAGAATATATAGCCAATTCATTAAATCAAACCAAGAACTTGGGCTTAGATGTTAATGCATTTAAGAAAGCATCTTTTTTCGGAACACCATTTAGCTCACTAAAATCTTATTTAGCACTAGAAGATAATCAGAGAAAAGGAGCATTGTTACCAGGCATACCTATTGATACAGTAAAAGGCAATAATGAAATGATAGAATGGATGCAATTAATTGCAACCGCCTATCAAGGATTAAAATTGAGAAATCTATATGTAAAAGGAGATAACAATTCTAAATATCCTTCATTTGAAGCAGTAATTGAAGCATTTAAAAAGAATGACTTTATGAAGTTTCAAATGATTACAAATCCTGAAGCTGTACCTGTAGGATCTGAATATTTTAAACTAAAAGATCAGGGTGGCAACATAGAAGAATAATATTTTTTAAAAATAAAAACATTACGCAATGGCAGAAATGGATACCTCGTCCGGTGGCGGAAAACATAAAAAAGGACCGGGCGTAAAAAAAGGTAAAAAACTTTCTACAAGGGTAGACTTAACCCCCATGGTGGATCTTGGATTCTTGTTGATCACGTTTTTCATTTTTACAACAACCATGAGTCATCCTACAGCAATGAATCTTTATTTGCCGAAGGATACTGATAAACCCGAAGAGCAAAATAAGGCCAAAGAAAGTGGGGCTTTAACGTTGCTATTAGGTAAGGATAACAACATTTTTTATTACGAAGGAATTCTAGCACCCGATGCATCAAATTTCAAATCTTCAAACTTTGGAGTAGGTGAGGATGGTATAAGAAATGTGCTTCTAAGGAAAAAAGCAACAACAAATGCAGATGATTTAGTTGTTGTAATTAAACCCACTAAAGAATGCACTTATAAAAATGTTGTAGACATTTTAGATGAAATGAAAATTAATGTGATTAAACGTTATGCTCTTGTAAAAATATTTGATATAGAAAATGAGTTAGTTGCTAAATCTGAAGTAGCAACCAACTAGATTTTATGGAAACTAAATTTCTTTAGCATCTCAAAAGAAAAAAAATATCATGGAAGTTAATAAAATACTCAAATCAGATATTCTTGATATCATCTTCGAAGGAAGAAATAAAGAGTATGGTGCTTATGAGTTACGTAAAACTTATAAAAAACGTATCACATTCGCTTTACTTTTTACTATAGTTATATCGGCACTTTTCTATATCTCAACTTTATTTTTTAGTGGAAAAGAAAGTAAAGGCAATATCATTATTGAAGATGTTAGTTTAGAAAAGTTTGAACAAGAGGAAAAGAAACCAGAACCACCACCTCCACCACCTCCTCCAAAACCAGAACCTCCAAAAGTGGAAATTACAAAGTTTACCCCTCCTAAAATTGTAAAAGACGAGGAAGTAAAACCAGAAGAAAAACCACCTGAGGTTGAAAAATTAGAGGAAACTAAAATTGGTACTATCAACCAAATTGGTGATAAGGATAAAGGAATTGTTGAAGCCCCAAAAGAAGTTTCAACAGGTGTTGCACCAGTAAAAGTTGAAGAAGATTACGATAGATTATTTACATCGGTTCAAATTGAATCTGAATTTCCAGGTGGACAAGAAGCTTGGAATAAATATCTACAACGTAACTTAAATAGTGAAGTACCAAAAGATAATGGTGCACCTTCTGGAAGATATACAGTTGAAGTTTCGTTTACTGTTGATAAAGAAGGTAACATCAGTAGCGTTTCTGGTATTTTGGCTAATGGTGGTAGCAATGATTATGGTACAATTGAAGAAGCTATTCGTGTAATTAAAAGAGGTCCAAAATGGAAACCTGGGGTTCAAAATGGTATACAAGTTAAAAGTAGAAAAAAACAAAGAATTACTTTCTTAATTACTGAAGATTAATTCAATCATAGAATATCTTTAAAGTCCTGCTAATTTTTAGCAGGACTTTTTTTATGCTACAACATTACATTTGTAATCTTAATTCATAGACATGCATGGTAGTTTAACAGGTTGGGACGATACAATTGTTGCTTTAGCAACTGCTCCAGGAGTAGGTGCTATAGCTGTAATTAGATTAAGTGGGCAAAATGCTATAAATATTGTTGATGAATTATTTCCATCAAGAAAATTAAATGAACAACAAACACATACAATACATGTTGGCATTTTAAAATACAAAAATGAAGTGTTAGATGAAGTAGTGGTATCGCTTTACAAAAATCCTAAATCGTATACTGGTGAAGATATTGTTGAAATAAGTTGTCATGGTTCACCTTTCATTCAAGAAAAAATAATAGAAATTATTACTCAGTTAGGAGCAAGAATTGCAAAGCCAGGAGAGTTTACCCAACGTGCTTTTTTAAATGGTAAATTAGACTTAACTCAGGCCGAAGCAGTTGCTGACTTAATTGCAAGTAATACTGAAGCTAGTAGAAATACTGCTTTAAAAAATATTCGAGGAGGTTTCTCAAATTCATTAGCCGTTTTAAGAGAAGAATTAATTAAGTTCTCTGCATTAATTGAATTAGAATTAGATTTTAGTCAGGAAGATGTAGAGTTTGCCGATAGATCAACTTTTAAAAATTTAATTCAAGAAATTAGTAATTCAACAACTCAACTATTGAATTCCTTTGAATTAGGTAACGTAATTAAAAATGGAGTTCAAGTTGCAATTATAGGAAAGCCAAATGCTGGTAAATCTACTTTATTAAATGTTCTGCTTAATGAAGATAGAGCCATTGTAAGTGCAATTGCAGGTACAACAAGAGATACCATTGAAGAAGTGATAAATATTAATGGTGTATTATTTAGAATGATGGATACTGCAGGTATTAGAACTGGCAAAATAGATGAAATTGAACAAATTGGTATTGGCAAAAGTATTCAAAAAGCTGAGCAAGCAGATGTAGTGTTATATATTTTAGATCTTTCAAATGCTGAAGATATTTCTACTGATTTAGATTGGATAAAAAAACTCAAAAAGCCGTATATTATCATTGCAAACAAAGTTGATGCAATAGATAAAATACAAATCAGTCTACCAGATGAAACCATTTATATTTCAGCAAAACAGCATGATAATATTGATGCTATTAAACATGCCTTATTATCTAAAGCTGTAAAAGGCGATTTAAATACTGAAAACATTATAGTTACCAATGCAAGACATGTAGATGCATTACAAAAACTGAAAACCTCATTGAATGATATAGCTCAAGGATTAAACGATAATATTCCTGGCGATTTATTAGCTCTTGATATTCGACAGAGTTTATATTATTTAGGCACTATAACTGGTCAAGTTACTAATGATGATCAATTAGATTTTATTTTTTCGAAGTTCTGTATCGGAAAGTAAAAATATCAATTACCTTTAATCTAATCAGATACTTTATTACTCAAAAATTCTTAATAAAATTGAAATTAATCTCAAAATTATTTAATAAAACTTCATTTAATAATTATCTTATCAGTTGTGCCATTGCTATTTGTTCTATAACATTATTGGGTTGGATTTTTAACATTCCTTTTCTTAAAAATTTTAGCTATAATAATTTATGGATAAATATGTTGCCCATATCAGCTATAGTAATAATATTATCAACATTAGCAATTTATTTAAGACAAATAAATAAGTATAAAAAAACAGCAATTTTTGTAGTTTGCTTTCTTTTAGTTTTGGGTTTAATAACTGTATTAAATAGTGTTACTAAAACAGACTTATTCTATATAAAATTTTTAGGAGTTAGCATAGACCCTAAAATAGTAGTACATATTTCTTCAATAGAGCTCATCTTAATAAATCTATCAATTTTATTCTTATTTACTACAAAAAAATATCTTCATATTGCCTCTGAAATATTAGCATTAATTACATTCATTATTGCAGCTATTTTTTTTATAGGATATACTTATGGCATTGGATCCATGCAGCACTTTAATGGCTTTTCATCAATAGCTTTTCAAACAGCAATATGTTTGCTAATAATATCTTTTTTAGTCTTAAAAATAAGTCCTCAGAAAAAAATTATTGGAGTTTTTTTAGAGCCAACGAGCCTTTCTACAGTATCTAGTAGATATTTATTGGTAGTTTATTTTCTTATTTTTTTTATTGGCTGGATTAGACTTTGGGGTCAAAGATTTGGATATTATGGTACAGAAGTTGGTTTGGGAATTATGATCATAATTTTTATGATTCTTTGCTTTGTTATTTTAAGAGAAGGTGTTATTGTTATTAAACGGAAGGAAAATGAAAAATTACAAGAGCAACAACTAAAATTACAAAGTGAAATTAATTTAAAAAGAACCTTAGACCGAATTGAACAAGGATTTATTTCATTAGACTCTAATTGGAATTATACTTATATTAATCATTTAGCAGGAAAAGTGATGGACAGAAATCCTGATGAAATGTTGGGAAAAAATATATGGAAAGAATTTCCTGAAACTATTGGTCACGATTTTCACAAATCTTGTTATGAAGCAATTGAAAAGAAACAATCAGTTGCTTATGAATCGTACTATCCACCTTTTAAAAAATGGTTCGAGTATAATATTTATCCCACAGAAAAAGGCATATCTGTTCTCTTTAAAGATATTACAGAAAGAAAAGAGGCAGAAGATAAAATTATAAAATCAAATCAGCGATTTGCCTTAATTAATCTAGCAACGAGTGAAGCACTATGGGAAAATAATTTGCTCACAGGTGAGTTTTGGGCTAATGAATTGCACCAAAAATTATATGGATTAACCATAAAAGATGCTGTACCTTCTGAGCAAGAATGGTTGAACAGAATTCATCCTGATGAAAGGGATGCTATTAAAAAATTTCATGATAATAACTTTACTTCAAAAGAAAATATTTTTAATTGTGAGTACAGATTTCTTTCAACCAATAATAAGTATATAAATATTTACGATAGTGTTTATTTTTTACGAAATGAAAATGGAGAACCCATTAGAATTATGGGTAATATGAGAGATATTACCTCTATAAAAGAAATTGAACAAAAACTAGCAACCAGCCAAAATCATTTAAGAACAATTTTAGATACTGCTCCTTTATGTATAAAACTATTAAATAAAGATGGTTCATTATTAGAGATGAATAAACAAGGATTACAAATTATTCAAGCTAATAATTTTGAAGAAATTGAAAATAAAAACATTTTACATCTTATAAAAAACGAGTACATACAGCCCTTTAAAAAGTTAATTGAAGATGTTTTTAAAGGCGAAAATAGAAACTTGCAATTTGAAATTATTGGATTAAAGGGTAAGCACTATTGGCTTGAATCATTCGCTGTGCCTTTATTAGATAAAGATGGCAATATTGTTTCGCTTCTTTCAGTAACAAACGATATTACATTAAGAAAACAAGTAGAGTTAGAACTAGAAAAATCATATCAATCAATTCAAGAATTAACTCAACATCTTCAAAACATTCGAGAAAATGAGCGGGTAAATATTTCAAGAGAAATTCACGACGAATTAGGCCAACTATTAGTGGCCATGAAAATGAATTTGGTTTGGCTAATTAAAAAATTAAACATAGATGATGAACAAATAAAATTAAAATTTAAAGAGGTTTTAGACTTAATTAACTTAATGATTAAATCTGTAAGAAAAATTTCATTTGACTTAAGACCTTATAGTTTAACAGATTTAGGTTTAAATGTAGCCATAGATCATTTTTTAAAAGAATTTGAATCAAGATCTGAAATTAAAATTAATAAATCTAGTAGCATAGAAGGAGCTGAAATAAGCAACGAAATAAGCACTGCCCTATTTAGAATTATACAAGAAGCATGTACAAATATTGCAAAACATGCACAAGCCAAAAATGTTTATGTAAGCATTTATATTGAAGAAAAAATGCTTCATTTAACTATTGAAGATGATGGCATAGGATTTAATTTAAAAGATTTGCCATCAAAAAAAACATTAGGTATTATAGGTATGAAAGAAAGAGTAAAAATATTAAAAGGCTCTTATCAATTAAATAGTGAAATAAACAAAGGCACCTTAATTGAAATTACAATACCAATTGAATAAAAAATAACTTTACCCAAAGTTTAATTTTATTTCAAATCAATAATTTTCTTATTTAATACTAATGATATGATAAAATATTTTCAATTCTTTTTATTTTTTTTGTATTCATTATGCTCAAATGCCCAGCATCAACAAATAAATTTCGATGATGATTGGAAATTTGCATTTGGTCATGCTTCAAATCCGGAAAAAGATTTTAATTATTCAATTAAAACCATTTTTTCAAAATCTGGAAATTCAATTGAAACAGCTGCAGATATTAAGTTTCAAGATAGTAAATGGAGAACTTTAAATCTACCTCACGACTGGGCTGTTGAATTACCTTTTGTTAATATTGATAATTTTGATGTGCAAAGTCATGGTTATAAACCTGTAGGTGGTTTATTTCCTGAAACCAGTATTGGCTGGTATAGAAAACATTTTAGAATAGAAGCAAAAGACTCTGGTCAGCGTTTTCAAATTCAGTTTGATGGTGTTTTTCGCGATGCTAATTTTTGGATTAATGGTTTTTATTTGGGCAATAATAAAAGTGGTTATATAGGAGCTAATTATGATATTACAGATTTTATAAATTATAATGATGATAACGTAATTTGTGTAAGAGTTGATGCTACACAATACGAAGGTTGGTTTTATGAAGGTGCAGGAATTTATAGACATGTTTGGCTACACCAATATCAAAATACTCATATTGCAACTGATGGAGTATTTGCAATTTCAAGCATCAACAACAATATTGCTTCATTACAAGTGGCTACAACAATTCAAAACGATGGAAATAATAATTCTAATTATTCTATTAAAACATATGTAGCTGACAGAAATGGAAAATTAATTGCAGCAACAAAGGAAGAACCTATAAGTATTAATATTCTTCAAGAAAAAACTGTTTCTCAATCTATACAAATTTCCAATCCAATTTTATGGAATCTCGATAATCCCTATTTATACAGGGTTGTAGTAGAGCTAAAGGAAAATGGAAAACTAATCGACTCAAAAAAAATTCGATTTGGGTTTAGAACAATTGAAATAAAAACCAACGGTGTTTTCTTAAATGGTAATCACATAAAAATTCTAGGTACAAACAATCATCAAGATCATGCAGGAGTTGGAAGTGCTTTGCCAGATTATTTGCAATACTATAGAATTGGTTTATTGAAATCAATGGGTAGCAATGCATATAGAACAAGTCATCATGCACCAACACCAGAATTATTAGATGCTTGTGATAGTTTAGGCATGCTAGTTATGGATGAACAACGATTATTGAATAGTGCACCAGAATACATGAACCAATTTGAAAGATTGGTGAAGAGAGATAGAAATCATCCATCCATTTTTATGTGGAGCATAGGTAATGAAGAAGGCCTAATTCATACAAAAAGCAATGGTAAAAGAATAGCTCAAACTTTTATTCAAAAACTTAAACAATTAGATCCTACAAGAACCTGTACATATGCTGCAGATTTAGGCAATGTGTTTAAAGGGGTTAATGAAGTTATTCCCGTTCGTAGTTTTAATTATAGAGAAACTACAGTTGCTGATTATCATCGAGATCATCCTAATCAACCAATTCTTGGAACAGAAATGGGCAGCACAGTAACAACAAGAGGTATATTACAAAACGATTCTATCAGAAGTTATTTAATAGATCAAGATGTTTCATTTCCTTGGTGGGCAAGTACAGCAGAAAAATGGTGGAATTTAGCTGCACCTAACGATTATTGGTTAGGAGGTTTTATATGGACAGGTTTCGATTATAGAGGTGAGCCTACACCTTTTAAGTGGCCCAATATTAATTCTCATTTTGGGGTAATGGATATGTGTGGTTTTCCGAAAAATATTTATTACTATTATAAAAGTTGGTGGACGAATCAAGATGTATTACATATATCTCCTCACTGGAACCATCATAACGAATGGGGTAAACCTAAAAAAGAAATTGATGTTTGGGTAAACTCAAATGCAGATAATGTAGAATTGTTTTTAAATGGAAAAAGTTTAGGCAAAAAAGATATGCCTCGCTACAGTCATTTGCAATGGAAAGTTCCATTTGAACCAGGAAAGCTAGAAGCCATAGCATATAAAAATGGGAGAAAATTATCCTCAAAAATTGAAACAACTAGTGCACCATTTGAGGTGGTAGTCACTCCTTACAAAACAACCATTTTAGCCGATGGAAAAGATGCTACCATTTTAAATATTAGTGTAGTTGATAAAGAAGGGAGAGAAGTTCCTGATGCTAGTAATATGATTCAATTTAAAATTGTAGGTCCTGGAAAAATAATAGGTGTAGGCAATGGAGATCCGAGTAGTCATGAACCAGATCAATGTATTGAAGGAGCTTGGCAAAGAAGTTTGTTTAATGGAAAATGTCAGGTAATAGTGCAGAGCACAAATGAAGCAGGATTCATTCAGTTCGAAGCCAACTCATCAAACTTATATAAAGGAGCAACCGATATTATTACTGTCAATCCAAAAAACATAGAAACTATAACTATTGATGAGAATTATATTCTAAAAGGCGAAGCTGCAAAACCAAGAAAAGTGGATGAAATGCTTGGTGCAGATATTTCTTTCTTACCAGAATTAGAAGCAAGAGGTGTAAAATTTTCTGATAAAGGGATAGAAAAAAGTGCCATCGAAATTTTAAAAGATCATGGGTTTAATTATGTACGATTAAGAATTTTTAATAATCCTTCAACAGACAGTGGCTATTCACCCAAAAAAGGTTTTTGCGATTTAAATTATACTTTGAAAATGGCTAAAAGAGTTAAAGATGCTGGTCTAAAACTCTTGCTCGACTTTCATTATAGCGATTATTGGGCAGATCCTGGAAAGCAATACAAGCCTGCAGCTTGGAGAAATTTATCATTCTCAGAATTAAAAAAAGCATTATATAATTATACTAAAAATGTTTTAGAAGAATTAAAAGCACAAGGAACAACACCAGATATGGTACAAGTTGGTAATGAAATTAATCATGGAATTGTTTGGCCCGATGGTAATGTTCAAAACATGAATCAAACAGCACAATTATTTAATGCTGGTGTTGCAGCAGTTAAAGCAGTTGATCCAACTATTCAAATTATGTTGCATGTAGCTTTAGGTGGTCAAAACCATGAATCAGTTTTTTTTATAGACAACATGATAGCAAGAGTAGCACACTTCGATGTAATTGGTCAATCCTATTACCCCAAATGGCATGGCACTTTAAGTGATTTAGAAAATAATTTAAATGACTTGATTAGAAGATATAATAAAGATGTAATTGTTGTAGAATATTCTGCCTTAAAAAATGAAGTTAATAAAATTGCTTTTGAGTTACCCAACAAAAAAGGAAAAGGCACATGTATTTGGGAGCCTTTAAATACATGGGAAAAGATTTTTGAAAATGATGGTAAATCGAATGATTTGTTATTAATGTATGATGAATTTTCGAAGATGTTTTTGAATAAAAATTAATAAAAAAGGAGTCACCGAACAACCAGTGACTCCACTCCTTAAGACTAAACACAAACTGTCTTTATTTTAAATCGTTACATGTTTTTAAAAAGAGGGTCGAAGTAGAAACAACGACCCGTGT